>Ga0265594_1000021_pt1 | contig 143004 bp, 159 predicted proteins | sample saktaG_11_FD_190147 | JGI IMG/M metagenome (GOLD analysis project Ga0265594, IMG submission 190147) | Saline water microbial communities from Sakinaw Lake, British Columbia, Canada - sak_2011_5_24_80m | ecosystem: Environmental > Aquatic > Non-marine Saline and Alkaline > Saline ...
AAGGAAAAAGCCTTTGGGGATTATTCGGCGGAATAGCAGTGTTTCTAATACTAGTACTACTGCTTCTGGCAATAATCTTGTTGTGGGTAATCAAGCGAAAGAAGAAAACAAAATAAATAATCCCTCCATCATACATAGACACTCACAATGAAAGAAAAAAACTTCATCATCCAGCTATTAGCCTTAATCCTAACCATAGAAAGCATTCAAGCAATGCCACCACTTATAGACGGCTCAATATTCGACAATGTGACGGGTGCGGGACGGTCTGAGATACTCATAAACGTAACCGGAAACACGACCGGCCACATATACACTGGATACTCATACTACATGAACACTACACTCCCTTATTATTCCCATCCAACCGGGGCGGCATACAGCACAGGCCAAAACATAAGCTACGCGACGGGAGAAGTAATAACGGTCGAATCAATTAGAAGCGACTTGACAGGGTACGTCGGCTCGGCGATTTACACCACCCAACCCGGAGACGACTACATACCAATAGACTTGCACATTGACGACATCAAGCCACCACAATACTATAACGCGCAGTTAACTCCAGACACACTCCGAAGAGGAATGACCAAGATCGCGAATGTCACCTGGAAGGATAATTCCGGTGTAATAAACCTTTTCATACTCCACAACGGGACGGGAACCTGGGCCAACCATACTGTAGTATTAAATGAGAGCCTAAACCTAACCGACAACAATAGTGTCCACAATCCCGGGAAGAAAATCCAGGCCGAACTAAACGCGACAAACTTCACGCGAGGGACAAAAGTATTCTGGAAGCTAGTAGCGTCTGACATGAGTGGAAACGTAAATGACTCCTTCCCACTCGGAAATTTCACGGTCGGAAATGCGCTTCCCACAGTCGATTCCCTGCAGATAGTGCCCGCCTACCCATACGACAACGCAACCATCAATTGCAGCGGAACCGCAAGCGACCTGGACGGAGATAACATCACCCTCACTTACAACTGGGTTCTCGGGTCAACAACTTTAAACATCACGAACACAAGCCTATCCCCCGGAAACTTCAGTGGAGGAGACACGCTATACTGCAGGATAACACCCTACGACGGAATAGAATACGGCGTCCCCAAAAACACGAGCGTCCAAATACAGACCACCAGCATACGCCTGACGTCCGACCTCATACTCGGTTGGAATCTACTGTCCATAACCCTAATTTTATAAAACAAACGCACAATCAATGCACCCTTTTCTTTAGAAAAGAAAAGCGTGCACGGAAAAGAAACTATTTTACTTTAAACCACTATAAGATTACCTCAACTGGGCCCGTAGCCTAGCCTGGATAGGGCACCGGACTTCTAATCCGGAGATCCTGGGTTCGAATCCCAGTGGGTCCGAAGGAACCCCTTTCTTTTAAAAGAAAGAAAGGTGCGATGAAAACGTAAAAGTTTTCGTGCACGCGAAGTCCCATAAAAGGACTTCGCTGTGTTTCATCTCCAAAGAAAGAAAAACATGAAAGGGATTTCTATAGGGATGGAATGTGTAAATAGTTCAGTGTCATCGAGCGAGAGTATGCGAGCGAAGATGGCACCTTAGTCGTCGGCTAATTCCGACTTCACAATCCCAGTGGGTCCGAACTGTCACACTAAGTTGGTTTTGTGCCAACTTGTGCGCAGCGACGAAGTCGCTCGCGCGCCCAGTTCACATGCTGGGGGGGGGGGGGCATGCACTCCTTTCAGTCGCTTAGCCCCTCAGAGCGTGAGAAGCATTCGTGCCGTAAAAGACGGCACAATCCGACCCGATGCTGCTTTCAACCCAAGAAATAATATTGTTCTTGTTTCTTTTTTATTTTAAAGACCCTCATAATTTACTCTTTGTGTAAAATGGTTGGACATTACGAGAATCTTAGGGAAACAGACCCCGAAATCTTCGAGGCGATTGAAAACGAGATAAACAGGCAGAATACGCTACTACAGTTGATTGCGTCTGAAAACCACTCGAGCTTGGCGGTTCGGGAGGCTATGTCGTCTATTATGAGCGACAAGTATGCTGAAGGCTCCCCACACAAAAGATACTACGGCGGGTGCGAGTTCGTAGACGTCGCCGAGGATTTGGCGGTCGAGCGCGCCAAGAAACTTTTCGACTGCGAGCACGTGAACGTGCAACCTCACGCAGGGACGCAGGCTAACATGGCAGTCTACTTCGCGGTAATGGAGCCCGGAGACACGCTTCTTGGCATGGACTTGACTCACGGAGGTCACTTATCCCACGGTCATCCCGCTAGCTTTTCAGGCAAGCTTTACCAAAACGAGTTTTACGGTGTAAGCCGCGATACAGAGCAAATCGACTATTCTGAATTGTCTGCGAAGGCGCGTGAAGTAAAACCCAAGGTGATTGTTTGCGGTGCGAGCGCGTATCCCAGAACAATCGACTTTAAGGCTTTCAGGGAGATAGCCGACGAAGTAGGTGCGATTCTTATGGCCGACATCGCGCATATTGCAGGTCTTGTCGCGGCTAAAGTTCATCCAACACCCGTACCTTACGCCGACTTTGTGACGACGACAACCCATAAAACGCTTCGAGGTCCTCGGGGTGCCATGGTCATGTGCAAGGAAGAGCACGCTAAAGCGCTCGACAAGTCGGTTTTCCCAGGAATCCAGGGCGGGCCGTTCATGCATGCGATAGCTGCCAAGGCCGTGTGCTTTAAGGAAGCATTGACTCCCAAGTGGAGAGAGTACCAGCAACAAATCGTGAAAAACGCGAAAGTAATCTCCAACACCCTCATTGAGAAAGGATTCCGCATCGTCTCGGGTGGAACAGACAACCATCTAATGCTAGTAGACCTTCGCGACAAGGGATTAAATGGCAAGCAAGGGGAATCAGCGTTAAGCAAGGCCGGAATAGTCTTAAACAAAAATACTATACCCTTCGACCCTGAAAAAACATTCGTAACTTCGGGAATAAGGATTGGAACGCCTTGCGTGACATCACGCGGCATGAAAGAGGGTGAAATGCAGCTAATCGCGGAATACGTTGAAACAACACTAAAAAACCCGGAAGACGAGAAAATACTCGCTGAAACAAGAAGCAGGGTTAACGAACTCTGCAAAAGATTTCCCGTCCACTAAACACGATGACCGCTCAGATTATTGACGGGGCGAAAAAGGCGGAAGAGCTTAAAGCCTCCTTGAAAAAGGAGGTGGAAAAGCTTGTCAAAGAGGGGGTGACTCCAACTCTCGCGACGATTCTCGTGGGAGATGATCCTTCATCCAGACTTTATCTTAAACTCAAGGAGAAAGCTTGTGTTGAAGTCGGAATCAAGTCAAATCAATTCGAGCTTCCAGCCGACGCATCCGAAGGTGAAGTAATATCACTGATCAGGAAACTAAATTCAGACGAGCTAGTGCACGGTATTTTAGTCCAGCTTCCGCTTCCAAAGCATCTTGACGAATACAAGATTTTATCAAACATTAATCCTTCCAAAGACGTTGACGGATTCCATCCTGAAAACATCGGTAGACTTGCCTACGGGGATGAATCGCTAGCGCCAGCGACCCCTAAAGGTATCTTAATCCTACTTGAAGACTTAACCGAACTCGAAGGGAAAAACGTGTGCATTGTAAACCACAGCATCGTGGTCGGGAAACCCTTAACCCTTATGCTCTTATCAAGAAATGCGACAGTAGACGTATGCCACGTCTACACGAAAAATCTTGCAAATCATACTAAAGCCGCCGACATCCTCATCTCAGCAACCGGAGTTTCAAAACTAATTAAAAAAGACATGGTAGCAGCGGGTACGATAGTGATTGATGTGGGCATAAATAAGACGGAGGAAGGAATCACAGGCGACGTCGACTTTGAAAAAGTCAAAGAAAAGGCGTCACACATAACCCCCGTCCCTGGTGGAGTCGGCCCAATGACCATTACAATCCTCCTTCAAAACACGATAACTGCGGCGTCCCAAGCTCATTTATAAGTCAACAAGTCTTAAGTCATAAACTGGGTGTTTTCTCATGCAAGTCCAAAGGGCGCTTCTAAGTGTATCCGGGAAGGAAGGCATTGTGGAATTCGCAGAAGGCCTTGCAAAGCTTCACGTAGAGTTAATATCAACCGGCGGAACCGCAAAAAAAATCAGGGAAGCCGGAATACCAGTAACTGAAGTGTCAGATTTAACGGGATTCGCGGAAATGCTTGACGGCCGCGTTAAAACACTACACCCAATCATTCACGGAGGAATACTGGCTAAACGAGACAATGCAGGGCACATGAAACAGCTGTCAGACAAAGACATTAAACCAATCGACTTAGTCTGCGTGAACCTCTACCCATTCAAGGAGAAATCCAACCGAGTTGATGCTTCAGACGACGAAGTCATAGAGGAAATCGACATAGGCGGGCCCACACTCATCCGCGCGGCAGCGAAAAACTTCAAGGACGTAGTCGTCATCGTAAACCCCTCAGACTACCAAAAAGTAGTAGGCGAACTACAAGATCTAAACGGTTCCGTCTCAGAGGAAACACGCTCACAACTCGCCTGTAAAGCATTCAATCACACAGCGAGATACGATACTTGGATTCAAGACTGGTTTAGAAAAAAATATAACCCAGATGAAGACTTCCCTGGAAACCTTGTGCTCGCATTTGAAAAAATACAAGACCTTCGATACGGAGAGAACCCGTACCAGAAGGCGGCCTTTTACCGGGACGCGCACATCGAAGAATCATGTGTTACAAACGCCCTCCAATTGCACGGGAAAAAACTCTCATTCAACAACATTTTAGACATAAACGACGCATTCGAGCTAATCAAGGAGTTTGACGGGCCTACTGCGGCAGTCATAAAACACACGAATCCCTGTGGAGTGGCAACAGCTGAAACAATTCATGATGCATATGTTAAGGCTAATGAAGCAGACTCGATGTCCGCTTTTGGAGGTATAATCGCATTGAACAGGGAGTGTGACCTTGCAACAGCCGGAGAAATCAACAAGGTATTCGTAGAGGCTGTGATCGCGCCATCATTCGATTCGAAAGCATTGGAAATTCTAAAAAGCAAAAAGAACATTAGGGTCCTTGAAACCGGGGATTTATCGCGGAAGCCTTCCGGGTACGATGTAAAAAAGGTTGTTGGGGGACTTTTAATTCAGACTCGGGGTTACCCTGAATTTTCAAGAAATGATCTTAAAGTCGCAAGCTTGCGCGAGCCCTTAGAAGATGAAATAGAACCCATGCTATACGCATGGAGGATTAACCGACACATAAAATCCAATTCAATACTCTTTTGCAAGGGCCTTCAGACGGTAGGAATCGGGGCAGGCCAGATGAGCCGCGTTGACGCAGTGAAAATCGCATCATTTAAGGCCGGGGAAAAAGCCCGGGGGGCGGTCATGGCGTCTGACGCATTCTTCCCGTTCCGGGATGGGATTGACGAAGCTGCCAAGGCGGGGGTAATCGGGGTCATCCAGCCTGGAGGCAGCATACGCGACAAGGAAGTAGTCGACGCGGTAAACGAACACGGCATGAGCATGGTTTTCACGGGAGTGCGCGCCTTCAGACACTAAAAAAAAATTTTTTTAATTCCGAGATGGACTACAAGCAGGCAATAGATTACCTGTATGCTCTTAGAAGGACTGGGATCAAGCTTAGGTTATCTCACATAGAACATCTACTAAATCTTCTCGACAATCCTCAAAAAAAATTTGATTCCATTCTCGTAGCCGGGACCAACGGGAAAGGCTCGGTCTGCGCGATGATGCACTCAATGCTCTCTGAGGCGGGTTATTCCACGGGCTTATACACTTCTCCTCACTTGACTGAATTCACCGAACGGATTAAGGTTGGGGCGGATGAAATCTCGCAAGACGATATTGTCAGACATCTAATCGAAATAATGCCTTACATCGACTCCATGAGATCTGACTCCCAGTTGGGGGAACCCTCGTTTTTCGAAGTCGTAACTGCCATGGCGTTTACCTATTTCGCAGAAAAAAATGTCGACTACGCCATCGTGGAAGTCGGGCTTGGGGGAAGACTGGATGCGACAAACACCCTTAAACCTAAAGTATCTGTCATCACAAATGTTGCGATGGATCACTCCGAAATACTCGGAGAATCGACCGAAAAGATAGCTCTCGAAAAAGCGGGAATAATAAAAAACAATACTCCACTCGTCACCTCCGAAACAAATCCAAAGGCTCTTGAAGTAATAAAAACAGCATGCTCAAAGGCTAATTCACCACTCTACGTAATAGGAAAAGACGTTACATTCAAGAAAACGGGAACAACCAGCCAGGGACAATTATTCGATTTAAATGATATAAGAAAATACAAAGACCTTATTAATCCTTTTTTAGGAAGACACCAGCTAACGAACGCAGTAACAGCAGTGACGGTCCTCGACATCCTAGATGAAACCGGAGTCAGCATACCCCAAGAAAAAGTAAGAAGCGGACTTGAAAAAACCGTCTGGCCGGGCCGTTTCGAAAAAATCGGGGGGAAACCAACAATAATCTTGGACTGCGCCCACAATCCGAGCGGAGCCGAAACCCTCGCCGAAACCCTCACCGAATTATACGGCCGGAAAAAAGGGGTTTTCGCGTTAGGAATCTCGAAATACAAGGACTTGGACGGAATAATCGGAAAACTCACACCGAAAATGAAGGTGTGTGTCACCGCCCGGTCAAACCACCCTCAAGCAACAGACCCCAAGAAACTTTGCGAAATTATCTCGAAACACAAAATCCCATGCACTCGGGCAGACTCAATACAAGATGTAATCCAAAAAACCCACAATATCGCCGGTAAAAACGATTATATAGTATTTGCCGGCTCAATATTTTTCATTGGAGACGTCAAGAAAAAACTTGGAAATGGGTAAGATAATCTACTCCGGCAAATTCAAGCTCGATTTAGACAAGACTTTAGTCATGGGTATTTTGAATGTTACGCCCGATTCTTTTTTTGACGGTGGAAGTTGGGTTGACGTAGATGCTGCCGTAGAGCGTGGTAGGGAGATGGTTGAGTTGGGGGCGGACATAATAGACGTTGGGGGTGAGTCTACGCGGCCTGGCTCGGATATGGTTCCAATTAAAGAGGAACTTAAGAGGGTTTTGCCAGTTGTAGAGGCTCTCGCCTGCGAACTTCGCGTCCCGATTTCAATCGACTCCTACAAGCCCGAGGTAGTCGAAAAGGCTATTTCGGCCGGAGCCTCGATGGTAAACGACGTCTACGGGCTAAGATCAGTTGGGATGGCCGAGCTTGTGGCTGATTCCGGGCTTGCGGTAGTGGTCATGCACATGCAAGGGTCTCCGAAAAACATGCAAGAGAATCCCTCCTACGGTGACGTTGTAGAGGATATACAGTCTTTTTTCAAAGAGAGGATCGAACACGCCAAAAGTCACGGAGTCTTAGAAAAACAAATCATTTTAGATCCCGGTATCGGATTCGGCAAGACCCTCAACCACAACCTTGAAATAGTTCGAAGGCTTTCCGAATTCAAAGACCTTGGCTTCCCTCTCCTAGTCGGGGCATCCAGAAAGAGCATGATAGGGGAAATACTTGACGCTCCTCCCGGCGACAGACTTTCCGGCTCCCTTGCAGTCGCGGTGATTGCAGTAGCAAAAGGTGCAAACATACTTAGAGTGCACGATATAGGGGAAACAGTTGCAGTACTAAAAGTTGCTGATACTATACTAAAAAATTAAGTATTATAACAAAGCCCGTAAGAATTATCGGAATCGAGAGATTATCGTTTACTTTAATGAAAAACTCGACTAGACCCCCAACTACTGCTAAAATTACGGCAAACTGTAAACTAACGAACATGGCCGCCCCGACAGACCCACCCACAAAAAAAGCCAGTAGACCTTCAAGACTTTTACGCCCGATTCTATGTTTTCCATAGAATTTACCGATGAGTGTCGAAGATGAATCCCCGAAAGCCAGTATTGCGATGACCGCTGAGGCAAGTGGAGTGTCAAGCAACAAGACCGGAATAACAATCCCGACATTGAAGAAGAATGCACCCCTAAACGGGAAGCTCTCAACGTCAGCCTCACGCTCGAAGTGATGGATTAGATGCGATATCCCCGGCGCCTTCGGAAGAAGCCTCGGAGAATAATACAGGAAACATATTGTCGCAAAAAGAGGCACTAGAATGAAAACTCCAATAACAGGCTTTAAAAACAAGACTAAAACCGCCTCAAACAAGCCGACTAAAAGGTGCACGACCTGCCTCTTAAACTCCAAAACGAATTCATCGCTCATGGGCAATCACTGGGCTTTTCCGCAAACTTCTCGCAGACTACCTTGATTAAAGTGTCCTTAGACTGGAATCCCACGAGAACATCATCCTCCACAACAAGCGTTGGGGAAACAGAAACATTAAAAGTCTCAACAATAAAAGGGATCATAGGCTCCTCGACAAACTCCCCATCCAAGGCGAAAATCAAAATCCTTTCCCCGAATTTTCTTTTAAGATAATCCAAGACAAAACCCTGATTCTCACAGTCACCACAATCCTCCGAGTAAAAATACAATACGGTAACGAAATCAGTGCCACACAACCTCTTAGTATTCTTCGACAAAACCCAGTAATTCAGCTGGGAAATAACATACTCCCTCTTCAAAATCAAAAAATCATTATTATACGCCACACCCTGAGTAATATAGCCTTCAAGACGCTCCCGAGTCTTCTCAGTCTCCTTAATGTACCGGCTTAAGGCAGATGAGAATGCGGGGCAGCTTTCCCTACCTTCAAGTGAAGACAGGTACAGGAACTGAAGCTTTAAGCTTTCAAAATTTAGTTTTTGAACACGATCCGACTCCTCCATGAATGCGACCCGCTTACCCTCGATTACAAGGCCTAAAAGCAGTCCCATAACAAAGATTGCGACCGTTAAAAAAAGTGCTCCAACATAAATTTTCGTGTTCGTAACCCTCATGGTTGATGTATCTATTTACACATTCCTTGAAAAATGCCTACCACCTGATCTTGCTCCCCCTCACCCATTCGGAAACGACTCCAAGCCAGAGAGTGCCTAAAAAAAGGAAGTAAAACATTGAAAAAGCGATGACTGGGCGTATACCGTACCTTCTTATTTTTTCCCTTGAAAACTTGTGGCTTAGATACAGGGAGAGTAGTCCGAACATAAATACTGCGAGTAGTACGAATATTTTGTTGTAGTTGAAGTCGAGCATAAACAGTGTGAACTCGAGGTTTCGAAAATACACTGTCAAGTCGAAGTCTATGAGGAAGAGTTTCACGACAAACTTTATGATCGGCTTGAAGAGGTAGTAGAAGAATAATAGTGTTGAAAGCATGAGGATGATGACGCTTGCAACGTTTAACGGCATAAGGATTGAGAAGTCTCCGTACTCCCTGTTAAAGAATATTCTCCGATAAAGTCTACTGTTTATGAGAAGGCCTTGATACCACCTGCGCCTCTGGGAATAAAGTTTTGAGAGATTGTCAGGAGCGTGGGTGTAGACGTATGCGTCCATGGCATTTCTGATCTTAAAATGATTAGCCTGAAGCCGAAGCGCCATCTCCATGTCCTCGGTGATGTTGTCCTCGGAAAAACCACCCAACTCTTCTACCACCTTCCTCCGATACAGGCTGAACGGTCCCGGAGTAACATAAATACAATCTATAAGAGACATGAGTTTTCGAAGGAGAATCGCGAACAAGTATTCATACCACTGAAGTTTTTGAAGGATTGTCTTCGGCTCGAAAACTTTGAGAGCCGGGGTTACAGCGCCGACGTCTTCCGCATCGAAGAAGGGCATCATCTTCTTTAAATTATCTTTCAACACAATCGAGTCGGCGTCAAGACACGCCACAATCTCACCAGTTGCCTCCCTCAAACCAATGTTTAAGGGGACCGCCTTACTCCCGCTGTTCTTTTTAAGGTCAATAAACTTTATTTTCCCTCCAAAACCACTGCAAATCTTTCCCGTATCATCAGAAGACCCGTCATTTACGACAATAACCTCAAGCTTATCCCTCGGATACTCAAGGTTTAAAAGCGACTCAATACACTCCTTAACATGCTCCTCCTCATTAAATGCCGGGACAATAACAGAAACAGAAGGCTCAAACTCAACTCGCTCAACCTCCCTCCGGCTCAAGTACTTGTTTATGAGCACCAGAAGCCAGAAGATGGCCAAGTACAGGGAGCTGAAATATATCCCCCACATGAGATAGTTTGCCATTAAAGCTACTTAATTATGTATGTTGAAATAAATGTTACAATGGCATTCGAGAAACTCCAGGACGGGCTTCGAGGGGCGATCAAAAACCTTAGGAAGGCCGTTGTCTTGGACAAAAAAACCGTCAAGGAATACGTCAAGCAGATTCAAAAAACCCTCATATCCTCCGACGTATCAATACAGCTCGTCCAAAAAATATCCAAACAGATTGAGGACCGAGGCCTTCTGGAAAAGCCTCCAGGACTTTTATCCCGGCAGGAAAACCTCGTGAAAATCACTTACGAAGAGCTTACGAACCTTCTCGGGGAGGGTGGAAAGCTCGTGGTCGAAGACGGTCAGCGAATCCTTCTCGTGGGCGTTCAGGGAAGCGGTAAGACAACCCAGGCAGCGAAACTAGCCCGGTATTTCAAGAAGCAGGGGTTGAATCCAAAGCTTATTTGCGCCGACACTTTCAGGGCTGCAGCTTATGATCAGCTGAAACAGCTTTCTGAAGAGATCCACGTGCCCTTTTTTGGGGAAAAAGATGAGAAGGACTCCCTTGTAATTATAAATCGTGGTATCGACCACCACAAGACCGGCCTTATAATAATCGACTCGGAGGGCCGCCACAAGCTTGACAAATCTCTTATGTCAGACATTAACCGTGTTGCGAAAAATGTGAAACCCGACAAAACACTTCTTGTATTGGATGGCACTATCGGCCAGACTGCGGGAGAGCACGCGAAAGCATTCAAGCAGGCGTGCAGCATTGACGGTGTCATAGTCTCAAAGCTTGACGGGACTGCAAAGGGCGGGGGAGCACTCTCGGCGTGTGCGGAGACGGGGGCGAAAGTGTTTTTCATCGGTGTCGGAGAGCACATCCAGGATTTGGAACCCTTCGACCCAAAACGGTTTGTCGGCAAAATCATCGGCTTCGGAGACATTGAAGGCTTGATGGAAAAAGCCAAGGAAGTGGATTTGGACGAGGAGACTGCTAAACGAATGATGTCTGGAAAGTTCACGCTACAAGACCTCTACTACCAGATAGAGCAGATGAATAAGATGGGGCCAATGAGCAATGTCTTGGACATGCTTCCAATGGGTGGTAAGCTTCCGAAAGACATGGTCGACCTTCAGGAGGATAAAATCAAGAAATTCAAGGTGATGATGGATTCCATGACTGAGGAGGAGATGGAGGACCCTCAACTCATAAAACAGTCCCGCATAGAGCGTATAGCTTCCGGCTCCGGTACCACGCAAGCCGAAGTCAGGGAGCTTTTAAACCACTACAAGCGCATGAAAAAGGTTATGAAGTCTGTGGGCTCGGGCCGAAAGCTCGAACGCTTAATGAAGAAATTCGGGATGAATATGGGCGTTTAAGATGTTTTTAAGGTAGTAACTTGTATTTATTAATTCATGGTTTTGTACTTGATTGAATTTAACAGGGAGGCGTGCATAGGCTGTGGCGCGTGCGTCGGTGTTTGCCCTGAAAACTGGCAGTTTGAGGGTGAGAAATCCAATCCCCAGAAAACTGAGATAGGCGAAGACAAGCTTGACTGCAATCGCAAGGCAGAGGAGATTTGCCCTGTAAGGTGCATTAATATCGTCGAAAAAGAGGAATGAATAAAACTTTTCTAATCCTCCTTCTCTTCTCTCTTGCTTTTGGCTGCTTATCTGATGATGATCTTGCAGGGACGAAAACTTATCTGAATGTCTCCCAGATTGCCATGAAGGATCTTTCCAAAAACCTGAATAATTACCTTAATGCCCGGGCTTTATTCAATAATGATTCAATGGATTCGCGGGAGGCTTATGACAATGCGGTTATGGCGTACATGAAAAACGAGGAAATCTCAGAAAATATTTTTATAAACTCCCCCTCCGAAGGTTTCGAAAGATTCCACTCCAAACTTTTATCTTCTGCAGACCATTTCAGCCTAGCCTACAAGCTGGACATGGACTGCATAAACACGAGTAATCCAAACTCTTGTCTTAATGCAAAAACCGAGGCTAACCTTGCCATAAACGCTTCCTACGAAGCCATGGACGAGCTTGAAACTCTCGGAATCAAGTTGACTTAGGAGAATTCAATCAAATCCCCAGTTTCAGTGTCACACAAACCTCCCTTCCCTAACTCTATGACGTATTTGCTCGGCTTGGGGGGCCTGTAAATCCGGAAAGTACTGGGTTTTAGAAGGCTTGCCGGGGGAACACCCTTTAAAACACCCACTACAGTACCCTGCTTATCAACCCAGACAATGTCAATCGCATATCCCATAAAGAACATGTGTATGGAGGAGTGTTCGACCGTCTCCTTTGGGGATTCAAGCACTAGATCGGACTTTCCAGTAAATAATAGTCCCCTAAGCCTTCCCAGAAAGGATTTCGTGTAACGTGCGTTTTCGCTTAAAACGCAGTCCCTAGTTTTATTCAATACCCTCAATTTATTGATATATTCACTCAAACTAATTAATATCAGAAAAGATGATTTGCGCTTCAATAACCGAGGAAAAAGTCGAAGACATGGTTTACGTGGCTCAAGGCTTAGATTGCGACTTGATAGAGCTTCGGCTCGACTGCCTTGCCACCTTCGACAACCTTGAAAAACTTTCAGGGATTGAAAAACCCACCATATCAACTTGCATGCCTTCTTGGGAGGGGGGGAAATACTTGGGAGACGATTCGGATCGTGTGAAAATATTAAAGCAAGCTTGCGAGTTCTCCCAATACATCACATTCGAGCTTAAGGCTTCCCCCGAAGTCAGAGACGAAATAATCTCACATGCAAAGGAGAAAGGCGTGAAATCGATTATAGCCTACCACAACTTTGAGGGGACGCCAGATCTGGCTGAAATGAAATCCTTCATTGAATCCGGGAAAGCCTTCGGAGCGGACGTTGTGAAAGTGGCGTTCACGCCACACGACAATACAGACGTCTTAAACACGCTAAGTCTCATCTCAGAGTTTAGGGATGACACACCATTGATCGTGATTTCCATGGGTGAATTAGGCAAACCCTCACGAATACTCGCACCCCTCCTCGGCTCCTTCCTAACCTACGGCCACCCCGACCAGCGGGAACCTGCAGGACCAGGGCAATACAGTATAACAGAGCTTAAAAAAATTCTTGGTGGTTTTTAAATGAAGATGGTGAAACCAGATTTCGACCGAAGAGAACGCTGCGGAATCCCTGAAGTATTATACGCGGAAGGAAAACTCATTGCAGACACGGTAAATATCGCTCAAAAACACCTAGACGAGTGCGGACGAGTGATCATAACAAAGATTGGGGAAGAAGATGCGAAAACACTCAAATCCAAGTTAAAACTTAAAGGCGCGGATTTTTCCGTAAATACCCGGGCTAAAACAGTGGTTGTGAAAAACAAAAACCATAAAATAGATGAGATCGGGATTATCGGGATTCTCACGGCCGGAACCTCGGACATACCAATCGCCGAAGAAGCCAAGGAGATAGCGCAAGAGCTTGGAATAAAAGTCTTAACCGAATACGATGTGGGGGTTGCCGGAATACACCGCCTGTATCCCGCACTCGACAACATGAGGCAAGCTCAAGTACTGATTGTTTTGGCGGGGATGGAGGGTGCTCTACCATCGGTCGTATCGGGCTTGGTTGACGTTCCAGTAATCGGCGTTCCGACTTCGGTGGGCTATGGTACTGGGGCGGGAGGCAAGGCCGCACTTTATGCAATGCTTAACTCGTGCACGCCGGTTGCAGTAGTCAACATAGACAACGGTTACGGTGCTGCAGTTATTGCAGCTCAAATACTTAGGAGGGGATGTTAATGGCAGACATAGATGATGTTTTAAAACTTTTGGATAACGCGAATGTTTCAGGCGCCTTGGATATTGTTTCTAACGTAAAAGACAAGGAAAAGGCCGCTGAAGTGTTAAACGATTATGCGGCGATGCTTGGACACCACACCCAGGCGTTTGATGAAATCGAGAAAATCCTTGAAAAATCAATTGAAATAGACCCTAAAACCCCCCACTCATACTATAACCTGGGCTGCCTTTACACCGAGCCCGAAATGCTTTCGAAAAACCCACACCTCGCCTTGTGGGCGATCGAGAAATACAGGAAAGCAGTTGAAATCGACGGAAAAATGGTTAAAGCACACTTCAATCTGGGACTTCTCCTCGCCTACATCGGAAACCCAGAAGACGCATGGGAGGAATACGACATTCTCCTAGACCTCGACCCTGAAAACACCGACAAATACGGGATGCTAGAAGGAATCATAAAAAGCAAGATGGCCGAGTGATAAGACATGCTTTATCTAGACTGCTCCCACGGTATTGCAGGCGACATGTTCGTGGGATCACTAATCGATCTTGGAGCAAGCTTTGAAAACATTCACGAGAAGCTCTCTCATATTGCCTTATTGAAAACCGAGAAAGTTGACAAGGCAGGTGTTTCGGCGACGCGCTTTAAAGTCGACTTCCCCTTGGAAAAGGTAGAGTATTCAGAGCTTGTCGTAAAGGTTAAGTCACTTGGCATCTCGGAAAAGTCCGAGGCAACCGCTCTTTCAATTCTTGAAAAGCTTGCCGAGGCAGAGTCAAAAGCGCATGGAGTGCCTTTGAGTGAAGTCCACCTTCACGAGGCTGCCGACTCAATTGTGGATGCCGCAGCCTCCGCATTAGCCATGGAAGATTTGGGTCTCTTGGATGGTGAAATAGTCGCCTCACCAGTCTCTTTGGGCTTTACCGCGCCCGCGACCCAAGAGATAATCTCAAAGTATTCAATACCTTCGAAAAAAATCTCGGACAAAGAAATCACAACTCCGACAGGTGCGGCCATAGTCGCCGCAATTTCAGAAGGGTTTCAAGAAGAATTCCCGTCTGGTGGTAACGAGGGTTTCGGGGCCGGGGAGATGGATCTTCCCTACCCTAACGTCTTCCGCGCAATAGTATGTTAACCATGAAATCATTCAAAACAATTGAGGACTGGATTAGACGGAGGAAGCTTTTCGCAGTCTGTCTGGATTCAGTCGAATTAGATCATGCCCGCGAGGATTCGCTTAACAAGAAAATAATCGACCTAGTAAAAGAGATAAGGGGCGAGCTTTCGCTTCCCGACTACAATTGCACTATCAACTGTCATGTCGACTGCGGTGTCCCATGCTGTTTCTTCTCGCCCTTAAATATCATTGAGGGTGTTTTAATCAAGCCTGGGAAACTCCCGGAAATAGAATCGATTATTTCAGAATCTGATAAAAAGTTGGATGATTTTGTCACCTTCATCGAGTGGGATTCTCTCCCTCCGAGACAGCAGGAGGTTGTCGAATCACACTACAATATTCAAGACTACATCCTCGAAATCGACAGAGTCAAAAACATTGTTTCAACGAAAAAATCAGATTATCCAATAAGCCAGTACCTCCTAAGAAACGCACCAAAAAGCCTTAGGGGACTGCGCCTTTGGCTGGACCGGGCGGCTTGTTCATGCTCTTTTCTTCAAAGCGACAACAAGTGCCTCCTCCACGGGCACGGCTTGACTCCTAAAACCTGCCTTTCCTTCGTCTGTACTACGGGTTACGTAATCTATATCCTGGAGTCCCTGAATATCCTAAGTCCTTCAGAGACTGACGGACTCGACTTAGCCCGGCTGAACGAGCTTGCAAAAAATGCGACCGACATTTTAGCTGGAAAACTTTTAACTTCCGAGTTCCTAGCCCTTGAGCAGAACCGGGAGAAAGGTTTCATAAAACTATTATTCGACCCACTAGGGGATGAGAAAAAGATTCTCGCAAACCAGATGTATGTAAAAGACTTGAACTTCCGGCACGCCCAATCTAAGGAGAAAGCATGCCAGGAAATCAGGGAAACAATACTAACCTTTCTCTAACGCCTGGATTACGACTTTTTTCATGACGTCTACTGGTGGGTCTATGCCCAACCAGATTTTTCCGCATTCCACTCCCTGGTGCACGAGCATGCCCACTCCTGAAATGGTCGGGCAGCCGCGGTTTTTCGCCTCGCGGAGTAGCCGCGTTTCAAGTGGGTTGTAGACTATGTCCATGACCGCAACTTCTTTCGGAATAAGTTTTGAAGGGATTACGATTCCGTCTTCGCGAGGGTGCATCCCAACCGGCGTCGCATGGATCAGGACGTCGGTATTTGAAAGCTCGCTAGCCAAAACTTCATCGACCATGTCCACGACTCGAACCTTACTTTGAGTCTTCCCATTCAATTCCGAGGCGAGATCCAAAACCATCTGTTTTTCCTCCTCCCGGTTTGAGAGGGAAACAGTGGCTCCTTCAAGCACTGCCTGAAACGAAATCGCCCGCGCAGCACCACCCGCCCCCAAAATCAATACTCTCTTACCCTTAACAGGAAATCCCGCTTCATCAAGAGCTTTCACACAGCCTAAGCCGTCAGTGTTGAAGCCCAACACTAACCCATCCTCAAACTTCAAAGTGTTGACAGCACCTATAAGCTCGGCTTCGCGGGAGAGCTTGTCGATAAATGGGATGACGTTCACTTTATGGGGGATTGTCACATTAACACCAATCATCTCGTCCTTAGCCTTTTCGATGAAGCCTTCAAGCTCTTCCTCTAAAAGATCGAACAGGCCATACTTATAAGACAAACCCAATCTTTCAAACACGGCATTATGCATGGCTGGTGACATGCTATGCTCGACGGGATGGCCTACTAAACCCAATTCAAAATCAGTCATGATAGATTCTTTTTGATTTAATTAAATTAAGCTTGCGAGATACGGGAGGGCGATAAATGTTCCCGCGGTGCTGCCAATGTTTGCGAGTGCTACGACTAGAAGTATTTTCGTGACCCTGTTTTTCCGCCAATCCCACACGCTCTTCAGCTTGAAAAGCCCCTTAAAGTCGGCGACTCTGGGCCTTCTCACCTTAAGCTCAACGAATCCTGCGAACCATCCCGCAGCTATCGTCGGGTTTAAGGACGTAAATGGTGCCGCGAGAAAGGCTGTTAAAATCGAGTAGGGGTGTCCGCCCGCAATTGCTGTGCCGAAAGCCGAAAGTGTCCCGTTTACAATAAACCACCGCCAGAGCATCCGTAAAGTAACTTCGCTTCCATGAGTTAGAAAACCCCACAAGACGATTCCTACAAAAACTGCAGGAATAAGATATCCAACAATTCTGAGGCTGCTTTTTTTCTCTGAAATAGTCTCAAGTTCGGCAAGATTTTGTTTCGCAGTTTTATCACTGACCTTCCTTGAAAGCTCCATCTCAATTCCCTTAAGATGTCCTGCACCCACGACCACGACCATCTTTTTAGCGTCAATCGCCCGAATCTTGTGCGCAATGTACTTGTTCCGCTCATCCACCAAAACCTCCTTAACGGATGGTGCTTCTTCACCAAGCTCTGCGAGAAGCTGGCTTATCATGTCCTCGCCTTTAAGATCTTCCACAAGTTTTTCGTCGATCTCCTCGTCTCCTCCAAGAAATCCGGTGAAAAGGCTTCCCATAAAACGCAGCTTCTCTGAAAGACTAGTCCTTTGAATCGCCCGCTTTAAAGTGATTCGAACATCCCTGTCAACAAGCTCGATCGGAATCCCCAGGTCCTTGGCCGTGTTTATGGCGGCTAGCATTTCCGCGCCCGGCTTGACTCCAAGTTCCTCCCCAATCCTGCGCTGAAAGTTCGATAGCAGGACCTGAATCAAAAACAAGTAGATTTTACCCTCCCTCAAAACCTTCTCGATGTCTGTAGCATCCCACTTCTTCTGCTCGAGCATCGCGTGCAAGCGGTCCTTGCACAATTCCACGCACACTACGTCAGGCTTTTCCTTTGAAATGGTCTCTGCCACCGTTTCGATGCTTTTCTTTGAAACGTGTGCGGTCCCAACAAGGATTACTTCCTTCCCGTCCACGGAAACCTTAATCGGCTTGTCGGTCATGGAAATTTTATTATCCTCCATTACATAAAAAACACAGAAATTTTCCGTACCTTGTTCAAGGTAGGCCTAGTATTTAAATGGCCAAAATAATAGTTAAACGATCACATGGTTCCAGTGGAAAACAACAACAACGAGGTGTGCAAATGGCGCATCGGAGACAAGTGCGTCAACGAAAAAATAGCTGCGGGAATCATAGTAAACGACAGCATTCAATCCCGATGGTACTGCTCAAACTGCCAGCACTTCGAAGAGCCGATGCTCGCTACTCCGTAGCAACTGCTTTTAGAACCTTATCCATTAATGGATGTTTTTCAAAACCTAAACCACGTTCAAACTGAGGTTTACCAGACATTATTCCTGCCTGAGTTATGTGTTGTAAGTAGTTTACCTGACCACTTCTAAGTGCCATTATTGCGGTTTCAACAATGCTCTTTCCGTTCCCGGATAATCCGTCCAATCCGGTAAGCAAACCTTCATTGGTCCCTTTTTCACCTATTGCTTCGCCTAAAACACCCTGGATTTCCTCGTGGGCGGCTGCGACTTCCTTGTGCAACTCCGGCTGATCTCCTACTGCAGAGATTGCCAGATCAGCATTTAGAAAATGTGATAGTCCTTCAACTGCGTCGACTTCATCTGTCAAAAGTTTTTTCATTTGTTTGTGCATAGTACCACCTCTTTATCATTTTTCAACCGTTACTATTCCGGGTAAAAAGTCGTCCGGGTTTCCTCCAGCCCTCGTGTGGATGTTCTTGAGTATTATCATCCGTGAAAATCCAGGGCTTTCTACTGTTGTCTTGGGGCCCAGCTCGGGAGTTCTGGCACGAATCTCCTTGGCTCTTTCCATGGTCTCACCAAATCCTTCCTCCCCTCTTTTCTGAAGGTCTGTCAGCGCGTTCACGAGCGTTAATTTCACCTGGTCTGGAGCTTTGGATACAAATTCCTCTAAATCCGTTCTTGTCGCGGTCTCGCCAAGAAGCATTGGGAAAGTTGCCTGAATCTGGGTGTTCGCGGTTTTATGTTGCTCCGTGAGCGTCTCCTCGTCCCCTGCGATTATCGTGCGCGCGTCAATAAAGTCTGTGAGAGCGCGTACTGCCGCCTTCTCCTGCCCGGAAAGTAGTTTTTTGGTTTTGTGCACTCTATACTCCATAATCTTTTGGGAGTCACCAAATAAAATATCACAGTTTCTTGATGATCGAGACTATGTCCCCGTCTTTTAACTTGTGATTTAAACCCACCCGCTGGCCTTCGTGTTTCACCGACTTCCCCCAGACTACTCCGTACCTGAATTTGCTTAGGAACTCCTTGTGAAGGCTTCCGCACAAGTCGCGGATTGAAGAGCTTGCCTCAAGGATGAGCGGCTCCACAAGATCCGCTTTCTCGCCCTGAGGCTTCATGTAAACTCGCATGAAACCGAGCGTTCTAAAGATTGTGTCGCGAAGCTCGCTTAATCCGACCTCGCCTTCGGCGGAAATCAAAATACTGTCCGGCGAAACCAACCGAACTTTCCCAAGCTCCTTACCACCAGCCAAATCGATCTTGTTGACGGCGACGAGAAGCGGAATGTAAATCCTGTTCCCGTTGAAGGCGTCGACGAGATCGTCAACGCTCACATCCTCGCCAACGCTTATCTCGGCGTTGTGAATCCCATAAGCATTTGCGACGGAACGCGCGGTCTGTTCGTCTATTTTCGCAAGCTTAATCCGGGATAGAATGTGTATCCCACCTCCCTTGGTTCTTCGAATCGAGATTTTCGCAGGTTTCTTGTTCAATCGAACTCCTACACCTTCAAGCTCGTCTACTATGTCTTTTACCTGCCCCATCTTTCGCGCGTCGACGAGAAGGACTATGAGATCTGCGATTCGAGCAACTGCCAAGACTTCCTTGCCACGACCCTTGCCTTTGGCGGCACCCCCGATTATTCCAGGAACATCCAGCAGCTGAAAGTTCACCCCCTTATACTCCATCATCCCCGGGATCACGTCAAGTGTTGTGAAGTCGTAGGTTCCTACAGGTGAATCGGCATTCGTAAGCTTGTTTAGAAGAGTAGACTTTCCAACTGAAGGAAAACCCATGATGACCACTGTGGCATGCCCCTCCTTCTTCAGTCCGAACCCGTAACCCCTACCCCCCTTTGAAGTGCGCTTCAAATGCTCTTCCCGAAGCTTTGAAAGCTTGGCCTTAAGCTTTCCGATGTGATGCTGCGAAGCCTTATTGTAGGGGGTTTTTTCTATCTCATCCTCGATTTCCTTTATCTTCTCTTCGAGACTGGTCATCGTTAGTTTTTTGTCGGAAACATTAATATTACCCTATGAAGGCTAAAGGATTCCTGAAAACATTTCAATTAATCCTTTCAACGAGGCTTCCAGTCATAATCCTATTTTTAATCCTATCCTACTCAACATTCAAGGCCCTCGACGGATACGCAATACGAAATCATTTGACGGTGATACCCCTCCTTTTTCTCATCCAAATCTTTCTAAACGACTACTTAATGATCTACCTTTCAAACGAAATGGAGTTGACCCGCAGATGGTTCAGCCTCGTCATAGCCCCCGGAACAATACTGCACGAACTGTCACATCTCATATCCGGAGTATTCACCGGCTGCTACATAACCGATGTTCAATTATTCAAACACAACCCCCGAACAGGGCTTCTAGGCTTTGTGGGATACACCCAACCCAAAGACAAGTGGATAGTCCTTCGAAACCTGATAATCGGATTCTCCCCCTTCATCGGATGCGGACTAGTGGTCCTCGCACTCAACTACTTCATAACCCAGGGAGAGATGCCAGACCTCTCAATAATAGACGTAAGCTCGTTCACAGAAATATATTACACACTCGCAAACCTTTCAATAGAATACCTCGGAAAAATATTCTTTACAGTACTGCCGAAACCAATACTCTGGATACCCCTATACCTCCAGTTCTGCTTCGCCATAGGATCAGCGCCAAGCACCAAAGACATAAAAATATTCTTCCACTCGCTATTCAAACACCCTGTAAGCGCCATCTTTTTCGCAATACTCGCATACTGCATGATAATCATCTCAGAGAGCACGGTAAACGTATTCGGATTCGAAGTCCAGGAAATAGCACTCCAAACTTTAAGCGCGATAATATTAATCCTATCCTACTCAATCACGGTACTATTATGCTCTATTCCCTTCGTATTAGTCTTCGAAGGATTTCTGAAATTAGGGCTTGTCCAAAGGTTCACAGCCGTCATACTATCCCTAGTAATCTACTTGACTGTATTGATCTTAACCGACTCAGTCCACAAGTCTGTAGGAGCCGCCATACTCCTCTTTCTAATGCTTCTAGTAGGATTGAAAAACAAGAAGGCTTTTTTCATAAAATAAAACCTAGCAGACTTCAACCTGGCGGACTACAGCCTTTACCACTTCCCGCCTCACAACTTCATACACCGTTTTATTGCGGTTTTCATCAACGTCCCTGTATTCAAGCGTGCTGACTTCAACGTCTCTTGTCGACGGAATAACCTGGAACCTGTAAGTCCAATCCCTACCCCGAACCAAATCGAAATTGAATACATAGTCCTCGGAACCATTCGACGAGATATTCTTCGTAACGCTTTTAGTGAAGTTACTGTTACCCCGAATCAAAGTCAAGTTTATCGCAAAAGAACCATTCACAGAGTCATTATTTTCAAGCCTGAATATTACAGTACCATTCAAATCCTGGTCAAGCCTACCATATTCAATCCAATACCCGTACTCGTCACTCAAATGCTCTTTCGTAATCCTTGCACTATGAACCACTTTATAGTCTAAAGGGATTTTCCTTACTCTCTTGTCCAAGTACGGTTCCACCCCAACGTAGCGTTCAGACACGGTTCTCGGGATTCGCTCAAATGACACTTCAGTCAAGTTCACAGTCTTGTTTACCAGAACACAATCTGTTTTTCCAATGCACCCGCCTGAAACTAAAAGGAGAACTAGAAATAGAAGGCTTAACCTCATAGTATCCTCAATAACACCATGAAAATCAATATAATAGCCGCGAAAGACCCAATTAAAGTCCCGTTCAACATGACGTGCGGGATCCTGTGGAAATTCCAAGTGTGATTTCCATTGAAACCAGTAATCTTCCCCTCAATCCAACGGGAGAGGCACTCCTCCTTCTGAATCATCTTGTAAAGAAGTGGCATACTGGACCCTCGTGATAACTATTTCACGAGAAACCTATTTAATAACCTTGGTTCTGCCTCCCGGAATGAAATACTGTATTTCCGGCAAAGAAAGTTCTCTATCCCTGCCAACCTTCCATTGAAGTAACTTTTTAACTTCCAGGGCAGCCTCAGCCTGCTTCTTACCTCCCGGTACAATAACTATAAAATTCTTACACTTTGCCTCGACGGCAGAAACCGGCCCTCCAACAATTCTTCCATCACCCTCGTCGAATCCGACTGCAAGCTTCAAAGCGATATTTCGAAACCACTCCCTCCTACCCCGTATTACGAAGGCGCCCTTAGCCAAGTATTCACCGCTTTCAGGAGTCTTGGACACTTGATCTGGGGAAACATGGTAAACATCCAGGGAGCCGACACCCTTCTTCCACCCGCTTGAATAAGAGGTCGAAGCCTGGGCTGTCTCGAGTAATGTTTCTTCGGGAATCAGTTTTCCTTCCGGATTCTTAACGACGAAAAAAGGGGCTCCCGTGATTTCCGCGTGGAATACAACATCATTTTTTTCGACGTGTTTTTTTATTAAAATCTCGTTTGAAGTCGCATCTCTCCCACCCACTACGAGAAATCCGTCAGAGCTTGTAAACCACCTAAACTTTTCGTACCAGTGTGTTTTCACTGGTTTTTTCTCGGGAAGTTTTTGTTTCTCCTCCTCTACCCGGATTTTCTCAGAAATACGCGTTATCTCATGTTTTGTCTTGGCTATCGACTCTTCTATCCCCGGGATCTTGGCTTTCGCCTTCTTGGCTCTTCTGTAGTAGTCTTGCGCGTTTTCAACGACCGTTTTCCGAGTGTCGAGTTTTATTTCCATTCCAGAGTTTTTTTATTAACTTACGGATTATGTATTTAGTCATGGGTAAAAAGAATCCTATTTTAGCCGCATTTTTCTCGTTTATCATCGCGGGATTCGGACACTTCTACATAGACCGGTTCGCAAAAGGAGTCTTCTTCCTGGCATTGGAGATTCTAACAACATACTACGCATATTTTTACGCCCGGGAAATAGGATTCATCTTAAACATAATCGTGAGCGTCTGGGCCGCAGTCGACGCATACACGATTGCGAAACAAATTGAACCTCTCAAAAAGGAGGGACCTGAAATCTATATCTAAAAAAAAATGATCCAAAAAATAATAAGCTTTCTCATCACTTACGCATTCAAATTAGAACCAACTTCAAGGCTCGCTCAAACCCTTAATTTTTTCATCTACGATACCGTAAAAATCCTACTACTCCTCTTTTTCATGATAGGTTTGATTGGAATCCTTCGAACCTACATAAGCTATAAAACAATCCAAAAACTACTCTCAAAGAAGAAAGGGGCAAGCTACGCAATAGCATCACTATTCGGGGCAATCACACCCTTTTGCTCGTGCTCGTCAATCCCCATCTTTATGAGCCTTCTGAAAGCTGGAGTATCCTCCGGACCCGCATTCAGCTTCCTCATAACATCGCCTATGATAAACGAGTATCTGGTGGTTCTCATGCTCGGATTTTTCGGATTCAAGATCACAGTCGCATACATTATCTTCGGACTCATGCTTGGGGTCTTGTCAGGAGTATTAATCGAAAAGCTAAATCTTGGAAGGTTCATCAAAGAGGACTTCACAGCCGGGGACGACTTCGAGGAGGAAGAGGGCTGGGCGTTTGGTGAAAGACTAGAATATGGTCTGGAGCAGGCGTTTCTCATAGTAAGAAAACTTTGGTTTTGGGTTGTCCTTGGTGTTGGAATAGGGGCGATCATACATGGCTTCATTCCTGAGGAGGCAATCCACGGAATTCTTGAGAAAACCGGATTCTTTTCAGTTCCTCTCGCAGCAATTCTCGGAATTCCAATTTACGCAAACTGCAGTGCCGTCGTACCTATCGCAGTGGTTTTATTTAATAAAGGGGTTCCTCTTGGAACAGCCCTCGCATTCATGATGGCGGTGGCGGCCTTAAGCCTCCCCGAAGCAGTCATACTCAAAAGGGTTATGAAGACCCAACTAATCATGATATTTTTTGCAATTGTGGGTGGGGGCATAATTCTTGTCGGATACCTATTTAACGCCATAACAAGCGCATTTTTATAGACTAACCTACCATATAATACTTCACCCGTTACACTACTCGACTAGTCGTGTAGGAGGGATTAAATGGAAAAAAAGGAAATAATTGCAAACATAACGGAAGCGTTATCCAAGTCCAAGAAGCGCAAGTTCACACAAACAGTGGAAGCAAGCTTCACCTTCACAGACGTGGACATGGAGTCAACCCAATACAAGCTTAACACAACAGTCTTCCTCCCCAAAGGAAGGGGTAAAGACGTCGAGATTGGCGTATTCGCCGAAGGAGACATGGCAGTCCGAGCGAAAAAACTCTCAAAACACGTATACGAGAAAGCTCAAGTCGAAGACATATCTAAAAACAGGCGGAAAATGAGGAAAATAGCCCGGGAATGCTACTCATTCATCGCGCAACCCGACCTTATGACGACAATCGGAAAAACCTGGGGAATCGTCTTGGGTTCTCGATCGAAAATGCCTCAACCAGTACCTCCGAACGCAGACCTTGAGGGTGTCATAACGCGGCTGAAAGACAGCGTGCGACTAAGATCTAAGAAAAGCCCCACAATACACATTCCAGTAGGGGTGGAATCGATGAGCCCTGAAGACTTGTATGAAAACATCATGGCAGTATACAACACAATTGAGCGTCAAATTCCGAAAGAAAAAATCAAGTCAGTCCACGCGAAAACAACAATGGGGGAGGCAATCAAACTATGGTAGCTCCTTGGAAGAAGAATCAGGTCGATGAAATAGCGAAAAAGCTTTCGAAGGCGAAAGTCGTAGGAGTTGTGGGAATTGAGGGAATCCCTGCTAAACAGATGCAGAGGATGAGAAAGAACCTCAAAGACCAAATCGAAATCCAAGTAGCACGAAACAACATCATAAAACACGCTCTTTCAAAAGCCAAGGTGAACGAAGAAATCGGCAACTACCTGCAAGGGCCTTCAGCAGTCGTAATCACTGAATTATCACCTTTCAAACTCGAAAAACTCTTATTTCAAAACAAGACGACTGCGCCTGCAAGGGCAGGCTCGATCGCGCCGGTAGACATTGTAATCCCCAAGGGGGATACCCCTTTTGCTCCAGGTCCCATAATCGGAGACCTTCAGGCTGTTGGCATTAAAGCCAAGATTGAGGGCGGTAAAATCGTGGTCATGCGGGATTCAACCGTAGTCCAGGCCGGGGAAGCAGTGTCCCCCGGGCTTGCTGCCGTACTCGCCCGCTTCGGCTTGGAGCCTTTTGAGATGGGCTTGAACCTTTTCGCAGCACTCGAAGAAGGCGTAGTCTACCCTGGTGAAGTCCTTCACGTCGACGTCGAGCAGACAAGGCAAAAGATTGTCACAGCATACAATAACGCACTCAACTTGTCGATTTATGCAGGTATTGTAAATTCGACCACACTACCACACATCATCCGAGACTCACACGCAAAGGCCGTAAACCTCGCATTCAATGCAAACATCATAACCAAAGAAACTTTAGAGTTTATGGTATCCAAGGCAAACTCTGAGGCGACCGCCCTAAAAAATCGGATTCCAGAGGATGCACCTGAAGAGCCTGCAGGGGAGGGGAAGGCCGAATCCAAGGCGGATAAGCCTGAAGAATCTGGAAGTGAGGCTTCCGAGAAATCCGAGGCAGGTGAGAAGGAAAAGGAAGAGTCTACTCCAGAAGAAAAGGGGGAAGAGAAACCTGAAGCTTCCGAGGCAAAGGAAGAAGAAAAGAAACTTGAAGCTTCTGAGGATAAACCCGCGGCTGCTGACAAGGAAGAATCACCGGGGCCCGAAGTGAAAGAGGATTCAGTTGAGAAACTCAAGGAAGATTCGATCCCTCCCGAATCAGGCGGAGAGAAAAAATAATTCACGATTCAATTTCAAAAGGAAACTAGAAATCACGTCAACACGGCTTGATTTTAATAGGGAATCCGTCAAATATGTAAATTCTCGATTACGGGAGGAAAAAGATAATGGCTTCAACAAATGCTGAAATTAAAACGGAAGGAAAAACCATCACCTCGATGATGGATGAGAAACGCAAGTTTAAACCTAGCGAGTACAAGCTCGAAAGCGCTTATCTTGCAGATGAAGACGAGTACAAGAAGATATACGAGGCGTCTATCGAAGACCCTGAAAGGTTTTGGGCTGAAAAAGCCGAGCAACTCGACTGGTTTAAGAAATGGGATAAAGTATCCTCATGGGATTCAAAGAAAGTTGACTGCAAATGGTTTGAGGGTGGAAAGATTAACGTCTCATACAACTGTCTAGACCGGCACTTGACCGGCGCCAGGAAAAACAAGGCTGCAATCATCTGGGAGGGTGAGCTTGCCGGGGAAACGAAAATTTACACTTACCAGGAATTGCACCGCGAGGTCTGCCGGTTCGCAAACGTTTTAAAGGCGAAGGGAGTAAAAAAGGGAGACCGAGTTTGCATGTATCTTCCCATGATCCCCGAGCTTGCTATCGCAATGCTTGCTTGCACGCGAATTGGCGCAGTCCACAACATAGTTTTTGGGGGATTCTCCGCCGAAGCCTTAAAGGATCGGATTCTTGACTCGGGCGCGACAATGCTCATCACTTCTGATGGTAGTTACAGGCGCGGCAAGGTTATTCATCTTAAAAAGAACGCTGACGATGCCTTGGATGGCTGTCCCGACGTGAAAAATGTGGTTGTGGTTCGTAGGACTCACACTCACGAAGTCGAGATGAAGGAGGGTCGTGACGTGTGGTGGCATGATGAAGTAAACGATGATGAAGTCGAAAACTATTGTGAGCCAGAGCACGTTGACTCTGAGGACCCGTTGTTCATCTTGTATACAAGTGGCACTACTGGAAAGCCTAAGGGTGTTTTGCACACTACTGCTGGATACCTTTTGTACACTTACCAGACTTTCAAGTGGATTTTCGATATCCGTGAGGAGGATACGTACTGGTGTACTGCCGACATCGGATGGATTACCGGCCACAGCTACATAGTCTACGGTCCACTTGCAAACGGTGCTACGACAGTCATGTTTGAGGGTGTTCCAAGCTGGCCGAAACCAGACCGCTTCTGGGATGTCGTTGAAAAACACAAGGTAAACATCTTTTACACTGCCCCAACGGCTATCAGGGCTATCGCCAAAGACGGCGACCACTGGCCTAAAAACAGGGATCTTACGAGCTTAAGGCTTTTAGGCTCTGTTGGAGAGCCGATCAATCCTGAAGCTTGGATGTGGTATTACAGGGTTATCGGGGAGGAGACTTGTCCGATAGTAGACACTTGGTGGCAGACTGAAACCGGAGGAATCCTGATTACTCCAATTCCCGGAGTCTCAACTCTTAAACCGGGTTCAGCCAACAAGCCTTTCCCGGGTGTTGAGCCAGTCATCTTGAAAGAGGACGGCACTGAAGCAGATGTCAACGAGGGAGGATACTTGTGCATTAAACGCCCATGGCCTGGTATGATGCGCACTGTATACGGCCACCACGAAAGGTTCGTGGAAGCTTACTGGTCGAGGTTTCCTCCATACTACTTTACTGGGGACGGAGCCCGAATCGACGAGGACGGCGACTTCTGGCTTATGGGCCGAATCGACGACGTCATAAACATTTCCGGACACCGGATTGGCACTGCCGAAGTCGAGTCTGCACTCGTTTCGAACGAGAAAGTCGCTGAAGCCGCAGTCGTTCCCCTACCCCACGAAATCAAGGGTCAGGGCTTATACGCCTTCGTAGTACTCAATGAGGGTATCAAGGAAAGTCCCGAGCTTAAAAAAGAGATTATTCAAACGGTTCGCGACGTAATAGGCCCTATCGCCACACCTGACGTGCTTCAGTTTGCAGACGCTCTTCCGAAAACCCGCTCCGGCAAGATTATGCGAAGGATTCTAAGGAAGATTGCGGAAGGAGCTTCCGACGTTGGAGACACGACGACACTTGCCGACCCAAGCGTCGTAGAAAAAATAATCGAAGACAGCAAGAAGTAAATTTTTCTCGGTTTTAAGGGGATTAAAACCCCCATTATTTTCTTTTTTATTTTCCTATTTGATTTAGATTACATGCCAAAGGTTAAGCGTTTTGGAGCGGTTTCCGTCGGTAAGACGTTTGGAGTATTGTATGCGATTTTCGGCTTGATTCCCGGCGTGATCTTCACAGTTATCACGCTTTTAGGCGGGATATTGTCAGGGTCTAAGTGGGCTCTGGTTCCGGCGGGAATAGGAGTTGGCGCAATAATCTTCATCCCGATAGTCTATGGGCTCCTAGGTTTTATTGTCGGATGGCTAGGTGCCGTAGTATACAATTTCATTTCCAAACGTGTGGGCGGAATAGAAGTTGAAATAGAAAAATAAAAAGAATTGAAGAAGAAATAAATTTACTTCTTCTCTTCTTCCTTAGCTTTAGACTCGTCTGTCACTTCTTCCCCTTCGGGTTTCTCACCTTCCTCGGAAACTTCTTCTTTGGCTGGTGCTTCTTCCTCTTCAACGACTAACTTTAAGTCTTCATCGACCTTGAACTCTTCCTCGTGGACTCTATCAGGGAGTGCTTCAGTCTTGCCGGAAATCACGTCATCCCACAATCCTTCGGAAATCTCTTGAGTGAGCTCCTTGGATTTTCTACCTTCAACGGTTATTCCCATGGTCTGGCAGACTCCGACAACCTCTTTTACCGCAGCCTTAAGGTCGTTTGCAAGGAGTGAATCCTGCTTGTTTTTCGAGATTTTGATGAGTTGTTGGAAAGTCATGTTTCCAACAGTGCTTGCGTCACCGGTTCCTTTTTCAATTCCCAACTCCTTTTTAATCAATGCTGAAGTAGGCGGGCTTCCGACCTTGATATCAAACTCTTTAGTCCCCTCGTCTACAATGATCTTTACCGGAACCTTCATCCCCTCAAAATCTTTAGTCTTCTCGTTTATAGCGGCTATGACTTGACCTGCGTTAACGCCTAGCATACCCAAAGACGGACCTAATGGCGGGCCAGCGGATGCGTTCCCCCCATCTATTAAGGAATCTACTTCTTTCTTACTCACTTTTATCCTCCACCATTCGAATGATCTTGATATCGTCCCCCCTCACAATCACCGGGATCGGGACTGCAGCCTCGATCAACTCCACAGTAATCTCGTTTTTATCCGCGTCAATCCGAGCTACACGAGCCTTCTCGTTTTTGAAGGGGCCTGAAATAAGCTCTATTAGATCGCCCTTGTTGACTTCAGTGACGATGGGTGTTGGATCGAGAATCTCTTCCAACTCGCTTATGGAGACTACCCCCGCAGACGACAAGTCCCCCCTCTTTTTAAGTAGCAGCCCCTTAGTCTTTGGGACATTACGCGCCAAGTCTTCAACAGTTCCCGGGCTGTCAGCCTCAACCAGAATGTATCCTTTAAGGCCCGTAGTGTATAAGACACTGTAAACAGCCTTCCCAATCTTTTCAAACTCGTCTTTCAGGCTTAAAGCCTCCCGATACATTATTTCAGCCACAACCCTTTCTTGACCTGCAGTAGCACGAACGACGTATATTCCCATTTTAAAATAAATTCAATGTCAACTGGGCTATTAAGAAAATAACAAATCCCGCAAACCCGATAACGATCATCCCCAGTCCAGTGATCTTTGCAGTCTCACTAAACTCGGCTCCCCGCGGCTTTCTCGTACACCTCAGAATCCTTTTGGTTTCGCTAAGTGCCTTCGAAATAGATATGTTTAATCCCATTTTCGCTATAAGCGGAATTGATTTTTTTAGATGTTTTTCAATCCCATATCAAACTGGTCTTCACTCTCCGACTTCTCCATTCGCTCCTCTAATTCCTCCTCGTATCCGGGAATTCGGACGCCTGAAAGAATTACAAGCGTCTGAATAATATTCCTGTCCAATGATTCATCAATCTGGGCACCCCAAATAATCTGGGAATTAGAGTCAATACGCTCGGCAACCCTTCTCACAATGTCTTCAGCCTCTTCAAGAGTCATGTCGCGAGACCCAATAACATTGATTAAGGCACCAGTCGCACTAGAAATGTCCGTATCCAAAAGAGGCGACTGAAGTGCCTTCTCAACAGACTCACGTGAACGGTCGCCCATTGGCGTCTCCTTGGTCGACTGGCCGAGACCGATCATAGCGCTCCCACCATCCTTCATGACGGCTCGAACGTCTGCAAAGTCAAGGTTTACAAGACCCGGCTTTGTAACCATCTCAGTAATGCCCTTAACAGCGTTTGAAAGAAGCTCGTCTGCGACCTTGAACGCCGAGTTAATCGGAAGGTTTGGTGCAATGTCGAGAAGCCTGTCATTTGGAATTACGATGACTGTGTCAGCGTACTTCCTAAGCTTTTTTAATCCTCGAAGCGCGTTTTGCGCCCTCATCCGCCCTTCAACAGTGAAAGGTAGTGTTACAATCGCGATTGTGAGTGCCTGAAGGTCGCGAGCGACTTCGGCAATAACCGGCGCGGAGCCTGTTCCGGTCCCACCTCCCAAACCACAAGTTATGAAAACCATGTCTGAACCTGTTAATGCGTGAGAAATCTTTTCAATGTCTGCTTCAGCGCATTCCTCACCGACTTCAGGGTTGTTTCCAGCCCCGATTCCGCCGGTAATGCTCGTTCCAATCAAAACTTTGGTGTTAACTGGAGTATTGAGGAGATCTAGCGCGTCCGTGTTCACTGCAATCACGTCGCCCCCTTCAACTCCCATCTCCACCAGTCTTTCGACTGTGTTCGACCCTGCTCCTCCAGCGCCAACAACCTTAATTGAGGTCTTTATACCCTCAACTATCCTGCGTAATTCCTCATCTGACGTTACGTCAGTGCCTTTTGTAGAGTCCACTGTCTGTTTTGGCTCGTCTAACTCAGTCCTTTGTATTGCATCTGATACTATTGAATCCATCACCCTTCACCTAATTTTTTTTTAGAAAAAATGGAATTATTTATGGGAACTACTATATAAAAAGAGTGAGGGCCCTTATAGGCCACTTTCCTGGCATTTTAGGATGTATTCCAGGTTTGCTTTCACTTGCTCTTGAATCTTTCCGACTACTTCCTCGTTTTTCTCTGGCTTGAACAAGTGTCTGAACCTGCCTTGGATTTTAAGGTAGTCTTCCAAGGGTTTCAGTTTCTCAACGTCTGAGGGACGCGTGATCTTGTGTTTACCGTTGATTATCTCGTAAATCGGGTAGACTCCGGTGTCGACAGCAAGCTTTGCAATCTCAACTGTTAAGGCACTGTCATGCCTCCATCCTGTGGGGCATGGAGCGAATAGATTCACATAAGCCGGTCCTTCAGTCTCTATCGCCGTCTTAATCTTCTTGTAGGCGTCCTGCGGGAATCCGATGCTGGTCTGCGCGCAATACGGGCTTCCGTGCATCGCCATGATGTGGACTATATCCTTCTTCCACTCGTGTTTTCCGAAGCTTTCCTTGCCTGACGGTGAAGTCGAAGTTGACGCACCGAACGGCGTAGAACTCGACCTCTGTATCCCCGTATTCATGTAGGCTTCATTATCGTAGCAGATGTAAGTCAGATTGTGCCCTCGCTCGAATACGCCGGATATTGCCCCGAATCCTATGTCATAGGTTGCACCATCTCCTCCAAACACCACGACATTAACGTCTTCTTTCCCCAACGCCTTAAGCGCTCTCTCAATGCCCGCGCCGATCGAGGAATTATTTTCGAATGCTCCATGAATCCAAGGAAGCTTCCACGCTGTCTCTGGGTATGGGGTCGAGACAACTTCGATGCATCCAGTGGACTCGACCAGTATCGTGTCTTTCCCGGCCGCCTTCGTGATCAATCTCATGGCTATTGCAGCCCCGCATCCCGCGCATGCGCGGTGTCCTGGTGAAAAGTATTCCTCCTCAGGAAGTCCTGCTATAGCCATTTAAAACATCCACTCCTCCTTGTTTCCTTCACCAGTTTTAGTCATTTCGATGATTTTTTCCACGTGATTAAGCCTTACATCGCGGCCTCCAAGACCCACTATGAAGTTTCGGAGCTCGGGCCTGTCCTCCTTGTCATAGAGTGCACTAGCTATCTCCCCGAATACGGGCCCCCCAAGTCCGGGGGATATGGCCTTCTCGATGATGGCGACTTTCTGGGCGTTTTTTAGGCTTGCTCTCAAAGCTTCGAACGGGAAGGGTCTGTGGGTTATTATCTTGACGAGACCAACCTTGACTCCTTTAGCGCGCTGCTCGTCGATTGCATCCTTTATCGTCCCGCAGACTGATCCCATGGCTACTAGGATGACTTCCGCATCCTCTATGTGATATTGCTCCAAGTGAGCGTATTTTTCGGGTCGTGAATCAGGTATTTCCATGGGGAACCGCTTGTTAAAGTCATTGTAGACTTCCTCGATGACTTTTAGCGACTCCCTCATGGCCAGCTCTTGGGTTCGCCTAAACTCCATAAAGTGGCTTGGGAATCCGATGGGTCCCTGCGTTAATGGATCATCCGGGTCTAGGACGGCGTGCAAGGGTTTGTAGGCAGGCAGGAAGTCTCGTACCTGCTCGTCGGTTAGGGTGCACACTGGCTCATACACGTGGCTTAAAGTGAACCCGTCAATGCACATCATAGACGGCAGGAGCACCCGATGGTCTTCGCTCATCTTAAATTGCATGACCGTTAAGTCATAGCCTTCCTGTGCCGTTTCACCGTATAATTGAATCCAGCCTGCATCGCGTGCAGTCATGGAGTCTTGATGGTCATTCCAGATGCTTATGGGAGCGGAAAGTGCCCTGTTTACTATCGTCATGCATATTGGAAGCCTCATTCCCGAGACGATGTAGAGTACCTCGTCCATGAGTGACAGTCCCTGGGAAGCTGTTGCAGTATAGGAGCGCACTCCTGTTGCCGAAGCCCCCAAGCAGGCGGAGAGTGCGCTGAACTCGCTTTCCACGTTCACGTATTCAGTCTTTAAGTCTCCGTCTGCCACAAAGTCTGAGAGTCTTTCCACGATGTGGGTTTGAGGCGTTATCGGGTAAGCTGCGATTACGTCGGGTTTTACGACCTTCACGGCCTCTGCTATTGCGTGAGACGCCTCAATTAATTCTTTCACTTTTCTTCCGGCACCATCTCAATACATTTTACTGGGCATACTTGCGGGCATATGCCGCAGCCTTTGCAATAATCATAATCCGCCTGGAATTTTCCGTCTTCCTCGCGCGGGTGTATGCAGGCTTCAGGGCAAAATGTCCAACACATCCCGCATGCAGTGCACTTCTCATGGTCTGTGACGGGCCTCATACTCTTCCAACCGCCAGTCTTGGTGTTTGCTGCTGACCCGTCGCTTGGAAGCACAGCCCCCATCGTGACTTCAACGTCCCCGATCTTGTATGTGATCTTGTCCCACTCAACCATCGTTTTTCTTGACCTCCTCAAACACCTTATTCACGAGATCAATGTTTTTCGAGGCGATTGAACCTGAAAAATGATCGTTTATTCCTTTTGCGATTCCGTCTGTTGAAATCATGCCCGTGAACCCCGCGAACGCTCCCAGCATCGCAGTGTTTACAATATCCCGCCCCAAAACTTCCATGGCAAGTGCTGTAACATCCACGGTCTTGACGACACCATTCTTTATTCCAAAACTTTCCGGGTCCTTGTTAGTATTGATTATGACTGTGCCACCCTCCTTCAAACCCTCAAGGATCATGGGTCCCGGCGTTGCCCCACTCTCCTTGCCCGAGGACGCGGGGATTCCGAAAAGAGTGCTGTCCAATACCACTAGAATGTCCGGCTCATAAACCGCGCTCTTCCTTCTAATGAACCTGTCATCCAAGCGCGTGAAAGCCTCGACAGGCGCCCCCCTCCGCTCCACTCCGAAGCGGGGGAATGCTTGAGTGTATTTCCCGTCTTCAAATCCTGCGACAGCCAAAATCGTGGCTGCGGTGACGGCACCCTGGCCTCCCCGCCCGTGAAATCGAATCTCAGTAAGCATGAAGGAATCTATTTAACTTCAAGCATTAAAAACCTTTCTATTAAAGATTGTGTTTGGTGGTAATCCGTCTCGGCATCAGTTCGACAGTGAACTCTTCCAAAGGAACGAAGTCCTCCTTAGTCCCAATTCCATTAGAAACCAGAATATCAAAACCATGCTCCCGTGTTTTCTCAAGTTCCACCCTCACTTTTTTGTTGAGTTCAAGTCTCACCCTCCTGTTCACTTCTCTGACTGCATCAAAGGTTTCTCTTTCTGTTCCCTCACCGACCACAATCAAACCGTCATCACCCATCCGTCCCCTCCCGTCCGTGATGTAGTCTACAAACCTTTGGGTTAACTCACGTTTAGGTAGTGCCGTTCCGGCCATAAATCCAGAGTAGTCTTCGATAGTTAGAAATGCCGCATGCCTAGTAAGAGAAAGTATATTCCTCAATGCAATGTGCGGTGGATACGATTGGCGTATGGCCAAGTTGGAGGTTGAGATGTCGATTCCAACGTCCTTCACCCACGGCGGGCACGTTTCAAAGCCGAGTATCCGGCTGCTCCATCCCATCTCAAATAACAAAAGCGGGTAAACGAAGTTTTTCTAAACTGTGTTAATATCGTTGAATTCAGAAAATTTGGGCAATTTCGTAGAAATTGCCGTTTAGTCGCTGTTATGCTCTCCGAACCATAAGGCTAGGACTAAGAGCCGGATGCTCGATGGAGTTCGGGCTGGCTTGAATAGTCTTAACCTATCATATATAACCTAGATTTTATGCATATCCATCCTAATGTTGTTATATTGTTGTCTGGTTTCTAGGAAAATGCCGATTCATGGGAAAAAAAGCCGTGCAAGAGCTAGGGTTAGTAAGTTGCCTCCTCGGAGAGAAGAGGGTGGTATAGTTGATAGGATACTAAGGCCAAGGGATATTAACCACCCGCTAGCGGAACAAGTGATAGAATACGTTGATGGTAAACGAAGGGTTATAGACCGCAGACTATTCCCAATTATCGACTCTTCATTACTATTTATTGACTCATTTATACCTGTGAGTCTCACTTTAAGGAAAATGATTGAGGAAGGAATTCAAGACCCCCTTGTGGTTGACTGGGGTTGTGGTGAAGGAATCGCTCTAGAACAGTTAGCAACTGAATTTGATAATGCAAGATGTTATGGTTATTCACATACTTTTTATGGGAACTGGGGTGACAGTAAACGAGTAAAATATATTCACGCACCCTCCGGCACACTCGCAAGATATCTTCCAAACGACAGTGTTGATCTTATTTACTCATTCAACGGATTAAGCCACCTCGGTGAGGAACTACCAGACGAAATAAGGAAACTAACCCCTAAACTCAAGGATACTGGCATAATACTGCTCGAAGTTATGGGTGAAGGAGCACTCAAAAAGATTGAAAAGGATCCAGGACTTGTTGTCTCAAAACGAGGCGGCTATCTTGGTGATCATGCCATTTTTTGTCATTTTCACCGTCGATGGTGTGAAATACATAAGAATATCAAAGGATAAGCTAGCCCGAATTGGGCATAACGGCTAGTTTTTCCTGTCAAATAATCCACCAACAATATCTTAATTTCAGAGTCAAAGGGCTTGTCCCAACATCCATCCCCTCTAATGCACGCTAAAACAGCCTTCTCAAAAATCGTATTCAAGGTGAAATTCTCCCGACCAATCCTTTTTCCCATATCACTTATTTATTCAACTTACACTTCAAAAAACCCAGTCTTTTTAAAGCTTCCTGTCTTATTTGTATATCCTATGAAGGCAGTTATCCTAAGTTATCGGGGCGGACGCCACACCCAGAAAACCAACCAACTCGTCTTGGAAGTTGAGGGCGTTAAAAACAAGGAAGACGCGGAGAAGCTCTTGGACAAGAAGGTCGTCTGGAAGACTCCTACCGGCAAGGAGATTTCCGGTGTGGTTTCCAAAGTCCACGGAAAGAAGGGTGGCGTCCTCGCGAAATTCGAAAGGGGTTTGCCTGGACAAGCACTTGGGACTCAAGCAGAGGTCCAGTAAGTGACTGGGAAATTACCCAACCGCTGGATCATTGTGTTAGGGGCTGTCTTAATCCAATTGTGCTTGGGTGCCATCTACAGTTGGAGCGTTTTCACAAAAGAGATTACTATTCCGATTTCTGAAGGCGGGATTTACGGTTTCACAGCCTCCCAAGCCGCGTGGATTTTCTCGGCGGGACTTGCAACTTTCGCAGTCATCATGGTCTTGGCTGGAAGGCTTCAGGCTAAAAAAGGCCCTAAAAAGATTGCGATGGCGGGCGGAATAGTCTTAGGCCTCGGCTACATCCTCGGAGGACTCTATGGCTCAAACTTCCCACTACAATTCCTTTTCATCGGAATCGTGGGCGGCGCAGGCATTGGACTCGGATACGTAGTCCCCATAGCCGTCTGCATGAAATGGTTTCCAGACAAAAAAGGCATGATTACCGGGCTTGCAGTAGCAGGCTTCGGATTCGGAGCAACCCTTTGGGTTAAGCTTGCGGGCAGCTGGTTCGGAGGACTATTGAACACCACCAACGTCTTCGGACTTCCAGGCGTTCAAAGCGTCTTCGTAATCTACGGCATAATATTTCTAATCCTCGTACTTCTCGGAAGCACTGTCATGGTCAACCCTCCGGAAGGCTACAAACCCGGGGGCTGGGAGCCTCTTAAAGAAAAGGAAACCAAGAAAGCTTCGGGCGGGGTAGACTACACGAGCAGTGAAATGCTTAGGACGAAACAATTTTTCATGCTCTGGCTCATGTTCGCAGGGTCAGCGCTCGCAGGCCTCATGGTCATATACTGCATCAGACTCTTCGGCATAGACGCGCTAGTCGCCAACAATCCGAACCTCACCGTCAATGCGGCGGGAGTGGTCGCGGGAACGGCCATGGCATGGTACGCAATACTAAACGGCCTTGGTAGAATCGCATGGGGCACAATCTCGGACAAAATCGGACGTAAGACATCGCTCATCGCCATGTGCGCACTCCAAGGCGCCATGATGCTGCTCTTCTTCAAGGTCGGCCAGACAGAAATCGGCCTCATAATCGGAGCTTGCATTATCGGATTCAATTTCGGCGGAAACTTCGCACTCTTTCCCGCCGCAACAGCCGACTTCTTCGGAAACAAGAATGTCGGCACAAACTACGGCTGGGTGTTTCTCGCCTACGGTGTTGCAGGCATAGCCGGACCACAGGTCGCAGGCTACTTCAAAGACGCAGCCGCAGGCACTGTACAAGCCTGGACGACACCATTCATGATAGCCGGAATCGCATGCCTTGCCGCCGCGGCAATAGGGCTCACACTCACAAAACCACACAAAAAAACCAATTAAAAAAACAACAAACCCTGATTAATACCGATTTTAACAAAATTCTTCTCAACGCGCACCATCCGCTAACTCGTCAAAAAACACCTACAAAAAACATAAATCACTTTTAAAAATAAAGTACATATACAATACACACAAACCACATTTGAAGTAAACATTTTTGATCAAATTTCCCAAAAGTTGCGCCGCTGTAGCTCAGATTGGGAGAGCACTCAGCGCACGGCTCGCTCCGTGCACACGCGAGTGCGACCTCCGCTGACGTTACGGTCCCACAGCACAAAAACCGCCGCTGTAGCTCAGATTGGGAGAGCACTCGGCTGAAGAGAACCCTTTTCTTTCTTTGAGGAAGAAAGAAAAGCGTTCACGGAAAAGAAAGAAACCGTGAACAGGGTTCCCTGTTACCGAGGTGTCGGGGGTTCAAATCCCCCCGGCGGCACCTTCCCTATAAAAAGGCTTACAGTCTATTGATTTTCCGATTTTTTCACACCCCTGAGGGATTCGAACAGTTTGTTCAAACGCTATGAATCGCATAAGCGATTCCTGCACGCCAAAAATACAAAACATTTTTGGGCGTCCCCTGGCGGTAAACTCTTTTTTCTTGGCCTGTTTTTTTTATATTCTTAATGGGTTATTACTATTGTTTTTATGGTAAGGATTTTTCCCACTGATGGGTCATGAGGAGGAGGGTCTTGAGGAGTTGCCGGGGAATTTCCGGTGGTTCGACGATTTGGAAGAGGTTGCGGGTTCTGCCGTCCCTTTTGGCGAGGACTTGCCGCCGCTTAAATGGCAGGGTATCCAAACCGTAATCTCGTTTATCCCAGATCCTGAGTTCCCTGACACCCTAGGATTTACGGAGGAGCTGGGAAAAACAGGAATCAAGCATTACACTTTCAAGATTCCTAATATGGGGGTGCCGACTCCCGAGCAGAGGGACGAGTTCATAGGCGTAGTCAATGATTCACTGAATCCGGGGAAAGTCTTACTGCATTGTGTCGGCGGTAAAGGACGGACGGGGACTATGGCTGGTTTATGGCTTTTGCATGAAGGAGTGCCGTTTGATGAGATGTTAAAACGGGTCAGGTATGTTGAAAGCGCGGATCAAGTAAACGCATTAGTAACGTACGCCAAGGAATTAGGGCAGGTGGTATCCGATGAAAAAATCGCTCGCTTGCGCGAAAATTTCGTTGATGTATACGGACCCAAAGGCAAGAAAAAACTCAGGGCATAAAAAAATTAGCCGAAGCTAAGTCCCAGTTTAAAAAAAAAAGTTTGGGGAAATTGAAAGTGGCTGGTAAGAGTAGGAAGCTTGTTCGTGTTGTTGATGGAAGCGACTTCGCGAGAGTATATTTGAAGTACGGTTTAGAGCGTCTTGTCGGGGAGGGTGAGCTTTCCTTGGATGAGATTTCCGGTCTGGATGACGACGGTGAGTTTTCCAAAAAGCTTTTGGGGGGTGAGGGTTTCAGGCGAAATCTTGAGAGAGCTGGGAAAAAGAAGCAATGATGTGTTTTTTCTTTATATTATTCTATAATTAGTTTATTTGGTGATTTAGTATGCATAGAAATGTTAGTACTTCCGGGGATAATGTAAGAGTCTTTCAGGAATTGTGTGAGCGGGCGGGCGTGTCCGAGGACGGGGGAAAGAGCATGGTCCGGGGCGCTGTAAGAAAGCTTCATACCTCCTATGTTGACTCAGACCTTCCAGTCCAATCCCATCAATCCGGTGAAGATACTGCTGATTTAAGTATTAGGGGGAACGGTGTTCACGCACGCTTGGTAAGGCTTTTACTCGAAAATGGAGGCAAGACTGGCAGGGAGATTCTCGACGAATTATCGACAGAGAAGTAACCTCCACCTTTTTTCTTTTAATAATCCCATTATTGTATTATGGCTTCTGAAAATCTTGATGGGCGTGCCAGCCAGCTTGAGCATTTGCACGAGAAGATGGTGCGGGAGGCGAAGCCGGTGGCGGGAATTCGGTTGGATATTCTGGCGTACTTGATCTACGAGCTCAACCAGAACGAGAAGCTCAAAAGCATATTCGGGGATCCGGTGTCTTCCAAGCTTGCCATAATCTCTGAAAGTGATTTTGGGATATTCGAGACTGATGAAGTCCCCTTAAACGACGATCAGAAGATAGTGTTCATGAAGGAGTTGGACGCGATAATACAAAAATATAAGGACCAGTACACTAAACCCGGAGGTGAAGTTAAATGACGCCTGGACCAACGACAAGGGCTGCAAAGCGGATGGGAGATTCAATGCTTGGAGCTGCAATTTCAAATTTTAGTCCTTTTCAGTTTGGAAAATTCGGCCCCGGACTCGGATTCGCGCAACTTCTCGGAAGCGCAGTAAAAGGACTCGGATTTATGGGAGCGGGCATAGGAAAAATGCTTGCAGGATCCCTGGCCATGCTGGGAATAATGGGCACAGGACTTGGACTTATGGTGGACGCTCTCACTGGAGACCAGCAGGGTCAAAGCGGAATCTAAGCTTAAACCTGCTTGAGGATAATATATGCACTTAAATCAATATCTAATCCATGGTTTTAGCGTACGTCGGCTGGCTGGCCGTAGTATTTACGTCAGTCCAATTTTTCCCGCAGGTTTTTAAGGCTTATAAGACCAAGCAGCTTGCAGACATCTCCCTCCAAACCTTTGTCTTGGTCATGATTTCAGCAAGCCTGTGGACGATTTACGGAATCCACACTAAAGACTCCGTCATAATCACTGCAAACGTTATAGTATTCTTTTGCGCGACCGCCATCGTGGCATTAAAATTCAAATACCATCAGTAGCGAAAGTGAAAACGGCTTCATCCAACGTCTTCAATCCTTTTTATTCAATACAATTAATTATTAAGAGTTCTTTTATACGATGCCGAAATCTAAGAGAAAGAAAAAGAGGGGTGATGTGTTAGAGTTTAAGATCTCATTAAATATTATTTCCTACGTCTTTTTGCTCGCCACGATTTTCTTGTTTTTCAAGACTTTCTACATTCCCCGGGATTTTGACGGACCCCCAATTATCGAGCAGTTAAGGTCTGTTGCATGGTTTTTCATAGCCTTTTGGGGTATTGGAGCTACTTTCACAAGGTATCTGAAGATTGAGGCGGATTTCTTCGAGTCGTTTTTTACTAAAATGGGTTTGGGTTTGGGAATATTCCCCATACTCGCAATAATTTTCAATTTCGTTGGAATACCCTTAAGCTGGCAGGTTTTCCTGATTTTCGGATTAGCCTTCCCGATCTACGATCTCATCCGCTTTATAGTCGGGGGGATTCGCTCGAGCAATCTGGATGATAGAGTAAATAATATTGTTAAGGATTTCATCAAGTCGTTCTCCTCTAAGGAAACATTGCACATGCTGGCTTCAGTTTTTTTCGCCACAGTAATGTTTTTTGTATTCGTGAAGGGTGCATTCGTTTATCCCTGGCTTGAGGATTCAGACTCCTGGGAGCATGCAACTGCTGCAAAATACGTTTCAATATTCCATACATACTCCATACCAAAGGATCTATTCGTAGCACAGTATCTAGAACCCTACCCTTCGGGATACGCTTCCCTGCAAGGTGTGACACACCAGTTGAATAGCCTGGTATCCTGGAGTCTCAAGTATTTCAATTCACTCATCATTGCTTTGGGAGTGGTCTTCTTCTACATTCTAGTGAAAAAGTTTTCCGGAAACTCCGTGCTTGCCATGTACTCGACGGTTTTCCTTGCGGTATCACACCACTATTCAAGCCATTTCATCTGGGCTCAAGCATTAAATGTGGCCTTATTCTATCCCGCATTCTATGCTCTTGAGTCAATCAAGGAAAACAGAAACTGGTTTATAATAGCATTTTTAATATTGGCTAGCCAGATAGTCGTACAAACTATTACGGCAGTCATGTTCGGTATCTACTTCCTCACATACTTTATCATAACCTCTCTTACGGAGAAGAGAATCCAAAAAATGGTTTTTACAGCTGGGATAATTGGTTTCCTCCTCGCATTAAGTTTTTTCTGGACTCCAGTCTTTATAAAATTCGGATCTGAGGTGGTTTTCAAAAAAATACTTTTCGGCCGCGGACCAGAGGATGTTGCGAATTTCGACTTGGCCTTGCGTGCAGTAGCGGGAGATGCCACCGACAGGGTTTACTCTCTGGACGAATTCATTCAGGCAGCATCACCGGCTCACATACCCCAACCAACCGGTTTCGGGGAAGTATATTTCGGCCTTCTTTTGTTCTCGCTTTTGTATCTTCTCACTCAGCCTAAAAAAGAGAGGTATCTGATCATCACACTAGCCTGGTTTTTCATCGCAATCGCCGGAATCCAGTCTGCAACACTACCAATAAGCATGGGCTCAACCAGAAATTGGACGTACCTCGCAATATTCTCGTCAATAATCTGCGGCAAGGGGATACTGGCTATTTCAAAACACACAAAAAAATATCCCATTACAAGTGCATTATTCATTGGATTAATTTTCGTTGGAGTGTTGTTTACGACGGGCGTTACGAAATACGAGATCGAAACTTCGGTTTGGCCTCGAGGCTCATTCATCTCAGAGCCGCAATTTCAAGCATACTTGAATCTTAAGTCAATAACACCCAACACTCCCGTTTTATCTGCCTGCTTTCACGACTACTTCGTGATAGGATTTGACAAACTCACATTCCCCTGGGATAAGGAAGTCTTAGACTTTAAGGAGAACACGCTACCATACCTCTCTGTTACGGAACTCCATAAATGGCTTAAGCGGAAGGGATTCAACTACATAATACTAGACTCAGGATGCTTTGACAAGTGCAGCAAGAAACCAGACGGCTCCATGTGCGTCATGAAGTGGGGTGAATTAAAAGCTGAAATGGACAAATCAGAATTATTCTCCGCTCCATATCGAAACGAAGACGCGATAATATACTACGTGAAATAGTGTCAAAGTCTCGGCCGCCTGTAAGGCATGCTTCTCACAAGCTCGGTCATCTTCTTTTCCGACACCATCCTCCTCTTTCCGAAACTCATGGAAAGATCCTTAGTGACAGTGCCAACCTCAACGAGCGGGCATGAATGCTTGGCGGCGACCGCAACCACGTCATCAGTCTCCTTTTTCGGAACTGCGAGAAGGTAAGTTCCCATGTAACGGGTGATCCTGGGATAGGGAATAGAAGTGATTTTTACGCCCCTCTTACTTTTCACAAGCATTTCAGCGAGGTTTCCAAACCATCCGCCACGGGAAGCATCTTTCGCGGAATGAACCGTCACGTTTTTCCGAAGTATCTCAAGATAAGTCTCAAATTTAGTCTTCGCCCGATACACTCGCTCACCGATTTCCCCTTCAACGACGTCTCCGAGCATTAGTATCTTGTCTCCGATGCGGGCGCCCGAGTCCGCAACCGGATCTGCTACGAGCTTGCCAACAACCGTAAATGATATGCAGGGTGTGAGGTCGTTTTCCATTTGCGTGTTTCCACCTATAATCGGGACACCGAGTCCCAGGCTTTGTTTCTTCAAGTCTTTTGCGACTTCATCGGCCTGCGCTATAGAGTCGACTTGCATGCTGTTTAGGGCGTATTGTGGGCGTCCCCCCATGATTACTACGTCAGAGCACGTGTGCACAAGCCCCGTCCGCCTCCCGATCTTTAAGGGGTAGGGACCTTCCATGTTCACTACAGTGTCTCCGACGATTACCGCGTCGTCTCCCTGCTGTATTCCAAACGAGAGTTTCGCAACCCGCTCGTCCATATGCCAAAAAGTCTTTCTGACCGCATTCGTCTCGCCCATGTGCCCTAAAGCACGCTTTACCTCAGAATCCATATTCAAGTAAAAGAATAAGCCCTAGATGAATTAAAATATGTTATACTTTACCGTATTCGTCTAATCCTTTTTGCACGAGATCGTCTACGAATGTTTCAGCGAGTCCGAGCCTTTTTACGAGGGCTCGGAATGCGCCGTGCCTGAAGCAGGAGGCAAGCAGTATCCTATCCTGCTGCTTGAATCCTTTAACATCCCCCGGGAGAAAACCCCTGGCTCCAGGATTTGATATGTCTCCTGCCGAACCACAATCAGCAACATTCGGAGTACTTCCATTTGGAGTTAGCATCCAGTTGTTAGCGTGGGCGTCGTTGTTTAATAATATTCCCGCTTTTTCATGCACTTCACCCAAGAATTTGAATGGCTCCACAATCATATTTTCTATGACTCCTTCTAAGGGTATCCCGCTTCTCTCGGAAACAATGCGTACATACTCTGCCGAAACCGGGACGTTTGGGAAAAACTCCAGGAATCTCCTCCCACCCAAATCCTGCCCATCCTCATAGAACACAATCCTTTCACTGTTTGAAGCCCTAGGCTGCCCATACATAACATCTGCTCCCTGGGGAAGTTCGACCAGCATAACAGGTCTCATCACCATGGACGGATCCGATATTGATTCAGCGACTCGGACAGGCATCCAAAAATCCTTGTCATCCCTAATTTCCCGGTGCTCCGCCTCATCACCACCGATTTTGGCCTGAAGCATCCTGGCCTTTCCATCATCACAATTGAAAAACGTATTTACCTTATGCCTGCGGAATGTCCCCAACCGTGAACAAACTAGAGCATCCAGATTTTTCGGATCATCTACAATCCACTGTTCATAGTAGGGTAGATTAGTCCCTCCGGGAAGAACGTCTGCTGGTGTTTCATAGCTTGCAGCCCGGTTGCGGGATAATACTCCAAGTATTCTCCCCCCGTTTTCAACTAGACCAGCAAGATTCAGAAAAGGCTGGTAATGCCCAAATAAGGGTTCATAAACGCATACTGAGCCTTGCTCTCCAAAATCATAGCGTAAAACATTTTGTCCGAGATCTTCAGGTTCCGGTAACTGCTCGTCCAGCCTATCAACTACTGTTTCAGACGGTCTTGCCCCGGGTATGAAAGAATTGATAACTTCCCCCAACTCCGAAAGCGTCGGTGCGGGAACCATAATCTTCCACTCACCCGAACTCAAGTAACCCTTTAAATCAACCGTCCCCTCACTCACTACTTTGACAACCTGGGACGGATTTTCTTCTATCGCCGTCTGGAATGCAGCTGACAGCTTCCCGTCACCATCATCTGCTGAAATGGCAACCATTGCATCACTCACACCCTCACAAGTTAACACATCAAACGAAGCCCTCATCTTTTCCGAAATCTCGCTTCTATCCCATTTCACATGAGTGTAATGCCCTATACAACATCCAATAGTAATCAACGGCATACGCTCATCAAGCCTATGACTCACCTGGGATGGTATCCCCCTTGCAGCAGTTGCAAACTCCAGCATCCGTTTTAAACGTGGAAGACGCTCATCTACAGGGTATTGGTTGAGTAGCTCAAAAACGTGTGGTTCAAGGCTTGCTGAAATATCATGCATCCATTGTCCAGGAAGGTTACTCCCGATTTCATCTGGAATCGGATCTAAGGTTTTCCCACTTAAAAGTACCAATTCCCTTGCAGCATCAGGTGCCTGCTCCCCAAAAACCAAAATCACAACCTGAGCAATACGCTTTGTTGAATTGCCTTCAAGGCCTGAATCCCCTGCTCCCGCCATCTTAAGCATGTGCATTCTTCCACTGTCCAGACTCTTGTAGGCTGCGGCGGTCATGCCCTCAGCACCACCAGTAATGGGTCTTCGGGCAACGTGTTCCCGCTCCAGATACATTAAGAAATGTCTGTCATCCAATATTTCCCACACACTATCCGACTGAGGCGGATTTTCCTCTAAAAGTTTCTGAAAGCCTTCAAACCTCCCCCTTAAAACGGGATTACCTTCAACGGTCTTTGTTTTCATCATCTCTCCGCCGTTCTGGGAAAAGCCTCGCCCTCATTTTTCTTAAGAGATTAACACTTTTCACCTGGTCGGGCTCATCATACACGGCACTCCAGGACCCTACCTCCAACACCTCCGGTTTATCCAGGGATTTAACCAATTCTAATCTTCTTTTTACTTCATCCACCATTCCGAGGTGGACTGGTACGATGAAATCAAGTTTCCTGATTTTTCTCAATGTCAAAGGACTAGGCGACTCAAGATCATCCAGTCGTATCGTACTCGTCATAAACTTATCGTCTAGGTCGTTTTCCCCAACTACTTGCTCAAAAGTCTCCTTTGATTTCCCGGACATGCCCCCTGTGTCACATAAGAAAGCCACGTGAACCGGTTTTTGAATTTTCGCGAAGTCGAGACTCGAGTCAGTAACTCTTCCAGTACGCTTCCTCATACGTTTGTTCATGTTTTGTGCAAAGCATAGCGGTCAGTTCGCCCATTTCGGAGTTAGCCGACGACTAATGGCACATTCCTTCGCTTCGCTTGGAATGCACCTGAAATGATTGTTATGTGGTGTGGCAGTCAGTTCGCCCATCAGTCATCACGAGTCAGTGGTTGTTCGCATCATCACTCCGCCAATTATTATTCAGGATTGTTTGCTAAAATAGGTTTCTTTTTCGTCAACGTTTTTCTTTTCTAAAGAAAAAGGTTGCAGGTGGTAGTTCGCATCATCACACTGCCATTTACTTATAATGTTGTTTAAGTTGAAATAGGGTTCTTTATGTGTGGTTAAGCGAGTGAAACGAGCGCATGCCACACGACATGATGCAAACTGTGTTAACAGTTTGCGTGGTAGTTCGCTTCTTCACTCTGCCATTTAATTATAGGTATTACTCCTAAATACTTTCTTACTATGCATTGGGCTGAGCTTGTTGCTGACAGGTTGGAGGATCGAGGTGGGAAACATGTCATCGAAACTGGCACGTCTATTTCCGGGATTCCTCACTTAGGTAATGCTTCTGACGTAATCCGGGGCGACGCTGTACGGAAGGTTTTATGTGATCGGGGTGTTAAGGTCGACTTGATCTGGGTTGCCGACGACTCTGACCCCTTCCGTAAGGTGCCTTCCAGCTTAACGCATCTTTCAGAACACATTGGAAAACCAGTCTACGATATCCCCGATCCTGAGGGGGACTGTCACGGCAATTTCGTCGAACACTTTACTGGCTCATTTATTGGTGATCTGACCGCCTTCGGGGTTGAACCCGCAATTTATTCTGGTAGGGAGCTTTACTTGAACGGTTCTTTGATTGACGGGATTCGGAAGGCGTTGAGTAATGGCGATGAGATTCGAGATATTTTGAATAAATTCAGAAAGACTCCGCTGCCCTCCGACTTTATCCCGTGGACTCCCATCTGCGGGTGTTGCGGGAGGATTTCAACAACTACTGCGACTTTGGTTAGCGGGGATAAAGTCTCATATGCCTGTGAGGGTGCTGAAGTATCGGGCAACAATGTTTCCGGCTGCGGTTTCAAAGGGGAGTCAGACATAACGAAGGGAGAAGGCAAGCTGCCTTGGAGGGTTGAGTGGGCTGCCCGCTGGCACCACTTTAAAGTGACTTGCGAGCCCTTCGGCAAAGACCATGCCGCAGCTGGAGGAAGCTACGACACATCCAAGATAATTTCGGAGGAAATATTCGACTGGCCCGCACCAGAACCCGTAGTCTACGAGTTTCTCACCGTAAACGGCGCGAAAATCAGCTCTTCCGCGGGAAACGTGATTACACTTTCAGATTGGAGGGAGATTGCGGAACCCGAAGTCTTGAAATTCTTCTTGTACAAGCGGCTTGAAAAGCAAAGGGATATTGACTTGTCGAGGATTCCAAACCTTTCCGACGAATACGACGAGGCTGAGAGAGTGTATTTCGGAAAGCAGGAAGGCGAAGACAAGCTTAAAAAACATTACCTGCTCTCCCAAGTCGGCAAGCCCGCATACGTTAACGTACCCTATACTTTGTGTTCCGTATTGGCTCAAGTCCTCCCTGAAGCCTCAAGTGAAACGCTCGATGAGAAGGCATCCGGCATCGGATATTCAGGACACGATATCGAGGGCCTTGCAAGGCGGGTTGAGCTTGCCGGGACTTGGGTTAAAAGATTCGGGCCAGACTACCTAGTCTTTGATTTGTCTGTGGATACGAGTGAAAACTGGGGTGAACTTTCCGAAGACCAAAAGACTTTCCTTAAACTCATTGCCGCGGAACTTGACGGATCCTGGACCCCCGAAACATTTCACAAGAGGATATATGAGATTTCCCGGGAGGTGGGACTCAAACCTCCAGAGGCATTCAAAGCGATTTATCTAATGCTAATCGGAAAGCAAAGGGGGCCTAAAGCCGCTGCTTTCATCCTCTCTTTGACCAAGGATTTCGTCAGGAAACGGTTCCTTTTTTAATATCAACTCACATAATATCCCATCTAATCCGTTTAGGGTGATGTGAATATGACAAAATTCAAGGCAGTAATTTCAGACACGAAAAGCTTTCGAAATTCCATAGAAGCTATAGCGGCATTAATAGATGAAGGAACATTCCAAATAGACCCTGAGGGACTGAAACTTAGGGCGATGGACCCAAGCCAGATAGCACTCGTCGACTTTATGCTACCTAAAAAGGCTTTCGAGAAATACGAGGTTTCAGAGCCCGTTAATATTGGAATAGATTTTCCGGAATTGTCGAAGATAACGAAAAGGTCTCGAGCCGAAGACAAGATTGAATTGTCATTGGACTCTCGCCTCAAGTTAATATTTACGGGTCAGACGACCCGGGAATTCAATATCGCAGTGATCGAAGGCTCGTCTACGCCGCCGAAGGAGCCGAACATTGACTTTTCGGCGGAAATTAAGATTCAACCTGACGTTATCAAGGAGGCCTTAAAAGATGCGGTACTCGTGTCGAATCACGTAGCCTTATCTCTTGAAGACGGCTTCAACATCAAGTCTGACGGAGACACGGGGTCCCTTGACATAAACTTTTCCGACGAAACGATGCTTGCCAAAGACATCAAGTCCCCGGCCCGGGCCGTATTCTCCCTGGATCATCTAGAAAACATCCTCAAGGCCGCTGAAGCCCCTTCCGTAGTCATCTTAAGCCTTAAGACTGATGCGCCGCTCAAGATCGAGTATGCGATAGGGGACGGAAAAGTAGTCTACTATCTTGCGCCTAGGATAGAAAACGTCTGATTTGTGGGGATGTAGGCTAAAAAAATTTTTATTTCAGGCATCCCGGGTATTGTCCCAGGTTTCGGTGGTATCTTATGCATTCGCAGCATACGCCGTGCCTGGAACAGTATGTTTCCGGGCAAGTGCACTCTGCCTTGTTTTTTTCGATGTTGACACAATCCATCCTACTTCTTTTTCTTCAGATACTCTGCAATGCTTTCGAAAAATATGCGTCCGTCTCCAGGGCCTTTTGGGCTGGATCTAGTCCAATCCGCCTGCTGGATTTTCTCCATAACCCTTTCGGGGTGGGGCATCATGCCCAACACGTTCCCTTCGGGATTGCTTATTCCCGCAATGTCTGCGATTGATCCGTTTGGATTCCAAGGGAATTTCCCTTCCGCGTCTTTGCCGTCGGGCATGCAGTATCTAAACACTATCTGATCGTTGTCTTCGAGTCTTTTAAGGTCCTCCTTATTTTTCATTCCGAAGCTGAGACGCCCTTCAGCGTGTGCGACGGGTATTTGAAGGACCTGCTGCTTCTTGATTTTTCCAGTAAAGTCGCAGCTTGACTCATGCTTTAAGTAAACCGGCCTGCACTGGAAGCGGGATGAGGCGTTAATCGTAAGGACTCCTTCAGGCACTTCGCTAAGTCCATTAAATCCCGGCAGGAGCCCGAGTTCGGTGAGAATCTGGAATCCATTACAAACTCCACACACAAGCCTTCCTTCAGAGACGAATTCGGAGATCTCCCCCCCAAGCTTGGATTTCAACCGCGCTGCAAATATTGCTCCAGCCCGCACGTAGTCGCCGGCACTCCAACCACCAGGGAAAAAAAGGATGTCGTAGTCGCTAATCCTTCTACTCCTATCCTTAGCACAGTCCCCAGTAAACTGTTTTAAATGAACTTTCTCAGCATCAACTCCCACTTTTTCGAAGGCGAGCATGCTCTCGTCCTCGCAGTTCGTACCCTCGATCAAAACTATTGCGGCATCCATCATCCAGTCTCCTCCGCAACTCCCTTATTCCAAGTGTCTCGAAGCTCGTCCAAATCGAATTCAAGCTCGAATCCCTCATCCAGGATTTTGATTTCTTGCGAGTCCAAGACTTTTCCAATCCGCACAGCCTCGTCGAAGTGTTCGAAGGCATTTGAATCTTTCCCCGAAACTTCCACTAGCCATCTTCCATTAGACTCTGAGAAAAGTTTTTCGTCGGAGCGTAGGGAACCGCCCAACACTTCAAGGTCTAGCTCAACTCCAAGACGCCCTCCAAACGCCATCTCACATGCTGCTGCAAACAACCCTCCTTCAGAAAGGTCGTGGCAGGAAAGCACGACTTCCTTTTCCATCTGCTCAAGCAGAAACTCCATCTTCTCGGAAAGCTTTTCAGGGTGTACTTTCGGGACTTCACCCCCAACTTCCCCGATTACTCTGTGATATTGGGAGCCTCCAAGCTCTCTGAAAGTTTCTCCGACAAGATAGAGGAGGGAGCCATCTTTCTTCAAATCTGTTGAAACTGCCTTTCTTACATCTTCGATGATTCCGATTCCAACCAGAGTGGGTGTTGGCGCAATCGGCCCCAAACTTGATTCATTGTAGAGTGACACGTTGCCTGAGACGAACGGAACCTTAAAGTATTCCGCCACCATGCGCAAGCCCTCGCATGCTCTTTTAAAGTCTCCCAGGCGGTCTTCCTTCTCAGGATTTCCAAAGTTTAGGCAATCTGCCATGGAATGAGGGCGGGCTCCAACTGCAACAAGGTTTCGAATCACCTCGTCCACTGCCGAGGCCGAACCCCAGTACGGGTCCGCAAGAGTTAAGTGAGGGTTAATATCGCTTGTTATTGCAAGCCCCTTAAAAGAGTCTGTCAACGGCTTCATGACCGCGGCATCTCCGTGAGACTGAAATCCTACAACACCCTGCATGGGTTTAAGGATTGTGTTAGCTCGAACTTCATGATCATATCTTCTCACAATCGACTCCTTGCTTGCAATATTGGGCGAGCCGATAATACTATAGCAGATTTCAGAGAGATCGGGCATATCATATTTAGGGTGATGTTCCTCGATCTCGGAGATGGTGTACGGCCTGTTATAGCATACTCCCTTGATGAGAAAGTCAAGGTCTAAATCAAGGACAACCTCGCCATTTACGGTCGCCTTAATCCTTTCAGAATCATCTACCTTACCTACCACATTGGCCTCCACATCCCAGAAATCAAATATTTCCAAGACCCTGTCAACGTTTTTCGGCTTCACCGAAACCATCATGCGCTCCTGACTCTCAGAAACCCAGATCTCCCACGGAGAAATACCCTCCTCCTTCAAAGGAATCTTATCGAGTTCGACGGTCGCTCCAAGACCTCCTGCATGCGCCATCTCGGCCGAAACACAAGACAACCCTCCACCACCGAAATCCTTCATCCCCGTTAAAAAACCCTTCCTGTTGGCTTCAAGACAAGCGTGTATGAGAGGCTCCTTCATGATGGCGTAACCAAGCTGAACTGCGGGCCTGGACTCCTCCTCGCTTTCTTCGGTAAGCTCGGCAGATGCGAACGTAACTCCGTGAATACCATCCCTCCCTGTCTTACCCCCCACCAGAATATAAATGTCCCCCACTCCTCCAGCTCGGGAGTGAATAAGTTCGTCTTTGCGCATGATTCCAATGCACCCGACGTTGACCAGGCAGTTTCCGACATAAGACTCGTCGAAGAACACCATTCCAGAAACAGTCGGAATCCCAACCCTGTTCCCATAGTCTGCAATGCCCTTTACGACTCCCTCCAAAAGGTATTTCGGACTTTTCGTACCCTCCGGAATCCTGTCTTCGGCAAAGTCGGGCGGCCCGAAAAAAAGCGGGTCAATAAGTGCGATAGGCTGGGCTCCCATGCACACAACATCTCTGAGAATCCCCCCAATCCCGGTCGCAGCCCCACCATACGGATCCAGGGCCGACGGATGATTATGCGATTCCAAGGCGAGAACATAAGCATGCTTGTCGTCGAAGTCGACTACCCCAGCATCCTCAGAAATAACACAAATGTTTTGAGGTGCGGAAATCCCAAAAACAGTCTTGGACAGGATTGGCTTGCTCGTCTTGTAACAACAGTGTTCGCTCCAACTTTGTGCAAAAGCTTCAAGCTCTATGTCGGTTGGATCCCTCCCCTCACTCTTAAAGTGGTCGCGGATCAAACACATCTCGTCGACTGAAAGACCCAACGACCTCCCGCTACTAAGCCTTCCCAAGTGTTCTCTGCTTGCTTCAAGAATTTTAACCCGAAAAGCGTTCAAATCGCCTATTCGCTCGTACAAGTCCTCCATTAAAGCACCTTAAGCTCGAAATCCTGGATTACAGGGTTTGCCAGAAGTTTGCTGCACGCGGCCTCGGTTGTTGCAAGAGCCTTTTCTTCCGAGTCTGCTTTCACTGTTAGCACATAAGTTTTCACTGTCTCCACACTTTCGACTTTAAATCCTAGTAGATTTAAGGCCTTGTTTATGCTTTCTCCTTCAGCGTCTGCCATACCCTTCTTCAAGGTTATCCTCACGTTTATCGCAAATTGTCCCGTCATTTTAACCGAATAATATTATTAACCAAAACCTATAAAACTCAACTATGAGCGATATTATCTTCATTACTGGGAGGGAGGCGGCCGGCAGGCTTTCCCAGATTGTTGGTGAAGAAAATATTTTTGTTTCAGACTCTCCTGTCGCAAGCCTGATAAACCTTGAAACACTAGCTTCCGAGCTTTTTCAAAAAAAGGTTTCCGCTTCTCTTTTCGTCGTCCCGGGCCAAATTGTGGGTGATGCATCAGTAATCACAGAGAAGACTGGGATTCCGTGCGTTAAGGGGCCTAAGCATCTGGCGAACTTGAAGCTTATGGTGGGGGAGATTGGGAGTTCGAGTTTCTCCCCATCAAGGCCTGCGGAAGACGTTTTAAGAGACAGGATCGTAGCGGAAAACAAGGTGATTTTATCTAAGGGAAGAAATCCTTCTAAACTGGTTCTTTCAATCGGAAGTGAAAACAAGGTTCATCTAAACGGTTTATGCCGTGTTATCGCGGAAATCCCGGACGCTCCACAACTCTCTGATGAAGAACTTGTCTCCCGTGCAAAATACTATATTAATTCCGGGGCCAGCATCATAGACCTTGGAATGATTTCCGGGAAAGACTACTCAGAAAAAATCCAGGAAATGATTTCAACTCTTAAGAGTAGTGTGGACGCTCCGTTGAGCGTTGATTCTATGAGTGAGAAGGAGATTTTGTCTGCCGTGGATTCCGGTGCAGACTTGATTTTGAGTTTGGACGCTAAGACCATTGATATATCCAAGTCCTTGGATGTTCCTGCCGTAATAGTGCCGAGGGATAAGTCCGGGAAAATCCCGGAAATAGTTGGAAAGCGTGTTGCCCTTTTAGAGGAAATTATCTCAAAGGCTGATTGCCCTTGTATAGCTGACCCCATCCTCACCCCGCTTGGAGGCGGATTCTCATGGTCTCTTGCAGCATACATAAAGTTTAGGGGTAGGAACCCTGATACTCCAATGCTTTTCGGGGCAGGCAATGTTTCCGAGCTTGCTGACGCCGACTCTTTGGGAATGAACATGGTTTTGGCAGGGATTGCATCGGAAATGAACTTCCAACTACTGTTTACGACTGAGGCGAGCGTCAAGACCCGGGGGTGTGTTTCCGAAATCTCGAAGGCGTGCGAGATGATGTATATTGCAAAGCAGGGTGGTCAGCCCCCCAAGGATTTGGGGTTGGATCTTCTCAAACTCAAAGATAAGTTTCTGGTAGAGCAAGTGTTTGATCCTAAGAAGCTGGATGTTCCCGTTGTCGAGCATTTGGTGGAGGTACCACTTTCCTTAGGTGGCGGATACTTTAAGATTAGTGTTTCAGACGGACGTATTTTCACGGTATATTATTCTGGCGGGAAACCTGAAAAAGTTTTCAAGGGTGAGACCGCAAAACAAATTTATTCTGAGGTTGTAAACCGGGAACTTGTCGACGCATCACACGCAGCCTACCTCGGTAGCGAGCTTGCGAAAGCTGAAATCGCCTTAAAACTTAAGAAAAACTACGTGCAAGACGAAGACTTATTCTAAACAACAACAAAAACTGGCAAACGAAGTTGTGGGGTGTTTTTGGCCGAGTTTTTAGGAAAATTCTGCAAGCTTATTGTCAATCGATAGTATTGTGGGGGGGTGTGATTATTACTAATTGGTAATCTTTTTCCCTTTTGGAGTTTGTTCTTGTTCTGTTCTCAATTCACTCATCTCCTCTCTTAAAAGTCTTGCATGATTACTATCAACTCCCGTAGTTAATCCATGAAATCCTTGTAGAACATTTTTATATGCCGCTAACAATGTGGTCCTAGCCACACTCGCTACGCCATCATCCACATCACATAATTTTGTTTTTAAACCAGGCATTGCACCTTGAGGGAGGCTTTGTTTGTTCCCTTCAACAGCCGCATAAAGTGCTTCAACCGCGAAATATCTGGCATTTCGTTCTCCACCAACGTTACTAAGATTTATTATTGCCTGGTCTGGTAATATCTCCCCATGTTGTGCTGCATGAGATATGAATGCAGCAGCTGATGTGCCCGGAGGAACAAGATCAATTCTTAACTCGGTTGGCCCATACTCTGGTTTTGCAGGAGCAGAAGTTGCGGGTTCTTTTTGACCTGAATGATTTAAAGCGATCTCACTAGCTCCAACATACACATCATCATCGAACACTTGTTCTTCAGGTTTACTACTACGTGATTCAGCTACATGCGTTTTAAGAGTATCTAAAGAAGATTGAATTTTCCTTCCAAATCTTTCATAATCAATCACGGATCTAAGAGCTGTTTCGACTTTAGTATCCACTGCAATTAATTAAATGGATTATCATCCTTATTAATCGACTCTAAAGAAAGCCTGCCAGAATAAAATTTCTGCAAAACAAAAAGCGGGTGAACGGAAGTTTTTCTGAATGATGTCTGGAAACACTGAATTCAGGAAAATTCGGACGGAGCGACCCATCGGGAAGCGGAGTCGGTTAATCACTTGTTAACCAACCGAACGACTGAAAGGAGTGAGGTAAGCGCATCGCAGAGTTGCGAGCGAGCTCTAATTTTTACTTTTCGTTTGCACTAGGTTAATGTTTAAATGTAGGCAAATAATTACTAACATCCAATAAAAATGAAGGTTCTTCTCGATACAAATATTGTTATTCATAGAGAAACAAGTACACCCCAACATAAAGATATTGGAAATCTCTTCTGTTGGATTGATAACCTTAAATATCAAAAATTCATCCATCAAGTAACAATTGATGAAATTAATAAGTTACAGAACGAAGAAAAACTTAAAGCATTCACTATAAAATTAGATAGTTATAACCTTCTCCCCACTATTGCTCCTTTGACCCAATCAGTCAAAACTATTTCGGATAAATATGATAAGTCTGATAATGATATTAATGATACAACATTATTGAATGAAGTATTCTGTAATAGAGTAGATTTACTACTCACTGAAGATAGAAATATCCATAAAAAAGCTATCGAATTGGGCATAGGCGATAGAGTATTTACAATAGATAGTTTCTTAGAGAAGGCTACTTCTGAAAATCCTGAACTTATCAATTATAAAGTTTTATCGGTCAGAAAAGAATATTTCGGGAATATTGATATCCAAGATAAATTTTTTAATTCAATTAAATCAGATTATGATGGCTTTGATAAGTGGTTTAATAAAAAATCCAATGAGATAGCATATGTTTGTAGAACAGATGATAAAATTTCAGCATTTCTTTACGTCAAAGTAGAAGGGTTAGACGAACCATATGATGACATTACCCCTTTTTTCCCAAGGAAAAGGAGGTTAAAAATTGGTACATTAAAGGTAACTTTAAATGGCTATAAAATCGGGGAAAGATTTATTAAAATAATTTTTGATCATGCCTTACGATTTAGAGTAGATGAGATATATGTGACGATCTTTTCAAATGACTTTGAGCACGAAAGGCTGATATATCTCCTTGAAGACTTTGGATTCAAGTATTGGGGAACAAAAACATCTAGTTCAGGAGAAGAAATGGTATATGTAAGAGATTTTTCAAGAAAAGCATCTATAGAAAATCCAAAAAGTACATACCCATTCATTTCAAAAAAAGTAAATAAATTTTTAACACCCATATATCCTGATTATCACACTAATCTATTTCCTGATTCAATATTACGCACTGAGTCTCTAGATGATTTTGTAGAAAATGAACCTTTTCGGAATGCTATTTCAAAAGTATATATCTCTCGATCAGTTGAAAGAAGTCTAACTCCGGGCGATATTATTATATTTTACAGAACAGGAGGATTTTATAAAAGTGTGATTACAACAATAGGAATTATTGAAAATATTATCACATCAATTCAGGATGAACAACATTTTATTAACTTATGTAGGAAAAGAAGTGTATTTTCAGATGAAGAATTAAGTGAGTTTTGGAATTATAAACCAAGAAATCGCCCGTTCGTTATTAACTTTCTATATGCGTACTCATTTCCAAAAAGAGTTAATCTAGCACGATTAATTGAATTAGGTATACTAGCCGATGTTGAATCTGCACCACGAGGATTTACAAAAATTTCAGAAGAATCTTTCAATAAAATAATATCGGAGACAGAATCCAATGAAAGTATTATTATCAATTAAACCCGAATATGCAGAAAAAATCTTTGATGGAGAAAAGAGATTCGAATTTCGACGCTCTATCTTTAAAAATCCGGATATTACACATATAGTTGTTTATGCTTCTTCACCTACACAAAAAGTTATTGGAGAATTTGAAATTATTGATATTGTACATGAAAATATCTCCATTTTATGGGATATCACACGAAAATATTCAGGAATATCAAAAGAAAATTTTTTTAACTACTTCTCAGATAAGAAAAAGGGTTATGCAATACAAATCGGAAATATAACCGAGTATGATCAACCATTATCCTTACGAGATGAATTTGGACTATCTCCCCCACAATCTTTTATTTATCTATCCTAACCATATACCCTCTCTTTAAACATTAGCTCGCTCGCATTTTCGATAAACAACAGTTATCTCGTATTTTTTCCGGTTTTTCGCTTTTTTTGGGTGGTGTTTAGCTTTCTTTTTGTGTTTTGGCTTGTCTCTGGTGTTTGTGTGTTTTTTTTAGGGTGAGGGGGGGGCGGAGTCGGTTAGCCACTTGTTAAACTCCCCGATGGCGAAGCCGGAGGGCGAGTCCCTGATAGGGGGCGAAGAGTCGCGAGGGGGCGGTATTTATTTCGTTTTTTTGTATACTTTGTCTCTGTTTTCAAAACAGTTTATTATAATCTTGTTTTCCTCAATCCTGTAGATTATCCTATGTGGTGGAATTCTGAGACTTCGATGGTTTTTTAATTCGTGTTTTAGTGGTTTACCTGTTTCTGGATTATTTTCAAGTTTCTTAATCTGTTTTAAAATCTTTAATCTGGTCCTTTTGTTTTTTATTTTCTTGTATTCTGTTTTGAATTCCTTGGAGAATAAAATTTCCATTTTAAGAAGTCAATAGGTCATCTATTTCCTCAAGGCTCATCTTAGTATCTGCTTTGATAAAAGAACCTGTTTTTATTTGTTCTTCACTTTTTCCAATTTTCACTAATAAGTCCATTTCATTTGATAATGTTGTTGTGTCCACTGGCTTCAGCAAAATGTTTCCGCCTTTGTTGAAAACAAGGAATTTAGAGTGGGGTTTTATCCTTGCATCCCTCCTAACTTCTACAGGTATTACAATCTGGCCATTGGGGGAAATTTTAGTCAATGCAACTTCCATAATATTCACCTACAATACATTTTAATATTAAAACAGGTAGTACATCTATAAAAATACCCCCGAGCGATTGAATATAACAAAAGCGAGTAAACGAAGCTGAGAACGGAGTGAGCAGTTTGGGCGGAGGCGTAAGCCGGAGCCGTTTAGTCGCTGTTAAATCCTCTGAGCGAAAGCGAAGACCGAGCCGTTAGGCGAGGAGTCGTGGAGGTGTAAGTTATTTTTTAGGGGGTTTTACTTCTGTTATTCCAATTTGTTTTCCATCTTGTGTTCTAATTTTTTCATCGACAATATATCTTGCATCCCTCATCCTACAAACTAATATCTCTTGGTCGCCTCGTTTAACTCTAAAAAAATGTTCTTGCTCCTCTAAAATCTCACCTAAATCCCGTGCTTCCTGCATTCTTTCTTCACCCTCAGGAATCAAAGTAATCTCTTTTATCTTAGAATATAGGTCCGTTAGTGCTTTAGAGGTAGTAACTCTGTCTGAGATACCATACAATTTAATTCTTTCTGTTTTGATAGCTTCTCCAATTCTAGGATGATCTGCAGGCCCGCCAAAGTTACTCACATGTGCAAGATACATCCAATCCTTACCCAACATCATAACATATTCTGGAATTGGACTGCCCGTTTCAGCTTGATGACATGATGCAATAGTCCTAATTACTGTATGCCGATACCTTTCATGTTCTATCTTGTTATAGTAAGGATCTTTAGGTGGTTGAACTTTATGAGTCATCATTACAAATATGGAAAATAAAAGAATTAAATAATAACTGACTATATTATCCCTCCGCGATTGGATTTAACAACAGTTATCTCACCTTTTTTTCAATTTTTTGTGCTTTTTTGGGTGGTGTTAAACCAAGTTTTCGTGTTTTTGCTCTTTTTTTTGGTGTTTGAATTTTTTTTAGGGTGAAGAAGGGTGGGATTGGTGATATTGTTTTAAGCTTTTAATCTAATAGTTTTTGCGAGAATGGTTTCGGTAGTTGTGGGCGGTCATTACGGCGACGAGGGGAAGGGGAAGGTTGTGTCTTATCTTGCGATGGAGGATGATCCTAAGGTTATCGCGCGGGCTGGAGTAGGCCCGAATGCGGGGCACACAGTATACAAGGATGGGGTGAAGTACGGGCTTCGAATGCTTACTTGCGGATTCGTAAATGAGAAGTCGCAGCTTGCTATCGGTGCGGGAGTATTAGTCGACATCAAACAGTTTCTCGATGAAGTGGAGATTACTAAGACGGGCGGCAGGATTTTCGTTGACAAGCGGTGCTCGATCATCGAGGAGGAGCATAAGGAGCTTGACAAGTCTGAGAATTCGAAGAAGATCGGGACTACGGCTTCTGGTTGCGGTCCCGGAAATGCCGCGAGAGTGAACAGGATCGCAAGACTGGCAAAGGATGCTCCCGAGCTTTCCGAATACTTGGCTGATGTCCCGCAGATGGTTAATGATGCTGCTCGTAAAGGCGAGGAAGTGTTGATTGAGGCTAGTCAGGGTTTCGGCTTGTCCCTCTACTACGGCAACTACCCTTATGTCACTTCCAAGGATACTTCAGCGTCGACGGCTTGCGCGGACGTGGGGTTAGGCCCGACCAATGTGGACGACGTCTACGTGATATTCAAGGCTTACATGAGCCGTGTCGGGGAAGACCCTTACATCCACTACTTAAGTGATGAGGACGTGGGAAAAGACCCCCTGTGGAAGAGTGTTTTAGCCCGCGCCGACGATGCCGGCATGCCCGGGGAAAATGCTAACGAGAAGATCGCGCACCTTTTCGGGGAGAAGGGGACTGTTACGGGCCGTCCCAGAAAGATCGCGGCATTCGACTTTGACCTTGCGAAATACTCTATTATGGTCAACGGCGCAACCCAGATAGTCTTGACTTGTGTGGACAAGATGTTTCCCGAATGTCTTGGAGTGAAAAGCTATGATGGTTTGTCTAAAGATGCTAAATCTTTTTTAAACAACCTTGAGGACCAAATGGAAGTCCCCTTAACTCTCATTTCCACGGGACCGGACGTTTCCGATGTTGTTGATTTAAGGAAGAAATAATATCATGGAATCCGACGACTTGACATATGATTTGGTTAAGAAGGAATTAGACAGGGTTAGAAGGCTTTACGTGCAGGAGCAGGAAAAGAATCGGGAGTTGGAAAAAAGGCTTTTTGAGCAGCAAAAAGATTTTTCAGAGCAGTATGACCGTATCACTGAGATGGAGAAGACCCCGCCTTCGGAGGGTGGCTCGGTAGAATCCTTAGACCAAGAGAAGATTAAGGTCATGTCAAGGCATCTTGCAAGGGAGCATAAGATGCGATTTGATGCGATAGATGGCTTAGACAAGGTTAAGAAGGAGAGTGAGCTAAGGCTTGCCGATGAGAGGACTGAAAGGGAGGTGTTTTTAGCCGACAAGGACAGGGAGATAGAATCTCTTAAAGATGAGCTGGCTCAAAAAGACGAACTAATCCGCGAGGAGAGGGAGAAATCAAACGTGTATGAGGAGAGGGAGCTCAATACTCTTTTGGATGTTATGGTTTCCCCTCAGAAAGAGCTTATCGGCGGCGAGGAGACTACTTGGGTTACTGAGACTCAGGATTTAATCAAGGTTTTGCATAGGTGGGGTAGTATAAAGTTGGATGAAGCCTCCCAGACCATGGACTTGGATGGCGAGACAGTCAGATCATATGCGAAAATCCTGCTGGACAAGGGATTGATTAAATCCGACGACTTTGATTCATCCAACCCCACTTTAAGGGCGACCCGGGATCTTGTAGGCAAGCTCAATGACTTAACTATAAAGAAGAGGCGCCGAGGGCGTTTCCAGTAAGTTTAACATGGCTTCTATCGTGGTCGGGGCGGGCCCTTCCGGTTGTATTGCAGCGAAAACTTTAGTGGATCAAGATGAGGTTTTCCTTTTCGAGGAGCACAAGGAACAGCCCGTCCAGTGTGCTGGACTCATTAGTGTTTCAGGCCTTAAGACGTTGGGTGTAAAACCTGGGGACTCCCTTTTAAACAATATTTCTGGAGCGCGCTTCGTCTCTCCTTCCGGAAAGTCTTGTGAAGTAAATCCCGGGAAGAAGATGGCTTGCGTGGTTGACCGCAGGCGGTTTGATGAACGGCTTTTATCTGCGGCCAAGCGCAAGGGCGTGAACGTCGTAAACGAGCGGGTTGTTGACGTAGCCAAAGGAAAAGTGAAGACTAAGTCCGGCTCCTACCCTTGCGACAAAATTGTTTTAGCGTCAGGAGTCAACTATTCCTTCCACAGAAAGCTCGGATTGGATCATCCAAAAAATTTTCTTGTGGGTGCTCAAGTTGATTTGAAGATGGATTTCGACCCTGATTTGGTTGAAGTCCACTTTAATGTTCCCGGCTTTTTCTCGTGGGTGATTCCCGCTGGAGATTATGCTAGGGTGGGTTTATGTGCCCGAGGAAACCCCACACCGTTTCTCAACTCGTTTTTAAAGGAACTTGAAAGTGACGGTAGATTGAAAAAGAGCAAGCCTGCAAACCCTGTTTACGGCATAATACCTGTTTTTAATCCAAAGATTAGAACTGATTACGGTTGGGTGAGGACTGTCGGGGATGCCGCGGGGCAGGTTAAGGCCACAACAGGAGGGGGCGTTGTCTTGGGGGGTATTGCAGCATCATGTGTGGGTGAGAAAAATTATGAAGCAGTTTGGAGGGATAAAATCGGAAGAGAGCTTAAACTCCATCTTTTAATCAGAAGGCTTGTCGATAAAATTTGTGAGAAGGACGTTGACTTGCTCGTCGATTTAATTGAGTCTGGTTCATCATCTTTAAACCGTGGGGGTGACATGGATATCGCATCCAAGACTGTTAAGGGATTATTTACCAATCCGATTTTTTTGAAAGATCTTCTTTTAAATACTCCCCGACTTATATTAACTCTCTTGTAATTATTTTAGATTAAATGAACACGGAAGGTATCATCTTGGGTTCGGTAATGATTGCAGCCATTGTATTCATTCCAGGCTATGCTCTAGTTAGGGGATTATTTGATTCTAAAAAGCTGGGATTCATATGGACGTTAACACTCAGTTTTTTCTTGGGTTTAACTCCCCCACTTCTAATCTACGCCTTAAACAAGAATCTGAGCATCCCGCTGACAACTCAAACAGCGCTTTTATCAGCAGGTTTCATAACTATCGCGGGAATAGTCTTGTGGTTTGGAAAAAAGGGGAAGTAACCCTACTAAACCTTAGGCAAATTAATTTCTATTGGACTGCCATAAGCCCAAACATCCATGACTATCTCACTCTCCCTCGAAATCTCACCAGAGGCGAGGCTCATCTTCATTATAAATCTCCTGGGCAGGTAATCCTGTTTGCCCACCCAAAGAGTGAGGGAATAATCCTTAACCATCTCGGATAAATCAGCAAGCTGACTCTCAGAAATCTCAAGTGGCGCACCACCCACACTCGACTGCTCTGCAATGTATTTTACGAGGTCGGTTTTTTCAGGGTAAAGCGTTAGGATGGACGTTTGTATTCCATGTATTGATTCTTCGCCAGTGACCTTGAATTCCGACTTTGAAAATATTTCCGCGAGCTGTTTCAACTGTGTTCGCTCCCTCCAGATTAATTCAGAGTCATTGATTTGTTGTTCGACAATGGTCTCGTTGGACGTAAAGTATACTTTGTCGCCTATGAAGTAGACTTGAGAATTCTGTGTTTTACTGAGTGCCTGATTATTTCCGCCTGACCTGATTGTCACGTCCAAGAGCATGCGTTTGTTTGGAACGTCAACTGCGCCGTTTCCTGAGATGACGTCTTTCGTGTTTACTGTAAAACCTTGGATGGTTCCGTCAGTCTTTATTGTGATTGAAGTGTTGAAGAGGTAGGTTTTGGATGCCAGCATTTCCGCTATTGTCTTCTCCTTGAAATCATCTGCTTTATTACCTTCTAGACTACCATAAAGAAAGTATCCTATGGAAAAAGCCAGTATACAAGCAATTAAAACAATGATTACCCTATTTTTTTCCATGTAAGTTATTCAATTAGTTATAAAATAAGAATGAAGGCCGTAAAAATAATCCGGGATCCCATCCACGGAAACATAAGGCTCAACCAGCTTGAGTTGGATCTTCTTGACACGCCTCAAATGCAAAGGCTTCGAAGGATAAAGCAAAATGGCTTATGCCACATTGTATACCCCGCCATGCATTCTTCCCGTTTTGAGCATTCCCTCGGAGTTCTTCACCTGGCTTCAGTCATGTCTGACCATCTAAGCCTTCGGGAGGGTGAGAGTCTTCCGCTTAGGGTGGCAGCGCTTTTACATGATGTCGGGCATTGCGCGTTTTCTCACACAACGGACGAGCTTTTGTCTGAGATGGGACACACCCACGAAAAAATTTCGTGTGATGTTATACGGAACTCCGAGGTTACCCATATTTTGGAAAAATATGATGTTCGTCCATCCCTTGTCGCGGATTTTGTCTCAGGTAAAAGGGAGCTAGGCAAAATTATTTCATCTGAAATAGACTTGGATAGGATGGACTACCTTGTCAGGGACTCTTATTATGCGGGTGTTGCATACGGTGTGATTGACGTTGAGAGGATAATCTCTGGAATGAGGATTAAAAACCGAAGGCTTGTCGTTGATTACAGCTCTCTTGAGGCTGTCGAACTTTTGCTCATAAGCCGGAACATGATGTATGAGACTGTTTACCGCCACCATACGAAAAGAATCGCCGAGTTTATGTTAAGGCATGCCCTAGCTTATGCTTATGAATCCGGGGAATTATTGTTTGAGAAGTTTCGTTACATGGATGATGTTGACGTGATTTCTCTTTTAAGGTGTTTTGGAGGCTATCCAACCGACATCATAAGTCGGCTTGACGAGCGAAGGCTTTTCAAGACTTTCTCCTCGGTGAAGGCTTCTGACCTTGGAAGCCGGGTTATCCGCAAGCTTAGGAAGGATCACTTGAAAATTGAGGGTGAAATCGGAACTGACTTCAACATTGAGAAAGGCTACGTTCTCCTGGATTATCCTGAAGAGAAGTCTTCTGAATTCAAGATTAAAATAGATGTTGACGGGGAATTAAAGTCGATTAAAGAGGTTTCCTACCTTGCGCGTTCTCTAGAGCGGTCGGAGAAAGAGAAGATTATGGTTTCACTGCATGCGCCGCAGGAGATGGGCAAGAAACTCAAGGAAGTCAAGCTTAAAGATCACATAAATTAAGGTATTCGGGTGAGTCATGAACGTAGCCGCGAGAAAGAATAATCTACTCTTTTTTCTTAAATATGCGATTCTTTTCATCATCGTCTTCTACTTATTTTACTTGCTTAATTCATTTGAGGGATACCAGCATAGATGGGGCAGATGCCTGCTCTATTTTAAACACGGATTGCTCTACCAGAAGCAGCCATTCTGTTTTGAAGGGCCCGTAACTTACGTGCTTGTTTATACTCTCACCTTGTTCACTGGAGTTGCGCACCTTCAGAACACCGCCATAGCATTAAATCTCGTATTAAACACTGTACTCCTCTTTCTCATGTACGGCATACTCAAACACGAAAAAGCATTACACCAGTTCACACTACTCCTCCTCTTATACATCATCTGGCTTTTTCCAAAAACAGTTGACATGCTCGAAAGCACGATAGCAATGGTATTCGTCTTACTGTCATTCTACACGCTTTTCTACAAAAGAAGTTCACTCCACATAATGCTCTCGGCCGTTTTCGCCTCTATGGCATTTTATTCGAAATACACGAGTATCGTGCCACTGGGGCTCTCGGTCATCTACACTGTTTTAAATCCCCGTCCGCTGGATGCTGCGAACAGGACCAGACGTCACGCCGTACCCTATTTTTTAGCGACTTTCACAATCATTTCGCTGCTATTCCTTGTGAATCCAAACATCCTATTCAATATGTCGACATTATGGGGTTCTGGAGAAAGGACCTGGAACCTTGGAGACCTAACACTAGTTCTTCTCGGGTTAGGGGAGGGAAATCTCATGATACCCGTGGTCTTTCTACTCGTCATAATCTCACTTTATTCCCACCTGAAAGATCGGGACGTCTATTCGTTTGTCACGTGTCTGGGGTTGACCTTGACGGTAGCCTACTTCGTATTAAGCAACCAGCACATGTATCCTCACACCTATCACTACCTCCCTGTATTCCCCTTCACCCTCCTCTTTTTAATTTTATTGAATGCTAGGTATGGTTCAACGCAGAAATGGTCCTTTATTATTATAACCCTCTTCTTGATGATGATATACGTTGATTATAGCCGAATTCCGCTTGAAATGCAGGTTGTTGAAGTCCGTCGCGAGGTTGAAGGAGCCTTATCATTGATTCCCAAAACCTCTAAAAACATTCTAATCGAAGGTCAGGTAATGAAGCACCACATCACCCGATTCCTTGAAGGTGAGCCGTCATTCGAGGTGATAGAGTTCGGCTCCCAATTGGATCGCGGTTTCAATGATAAGAAATACAAGGGATTAGTCGATGCCAGCAAGATTGAGAGTCTTCCGGAATACTCGGTTTACAAAGAAAAAATCGTTCAAGGAGATTTCGATGTGATGATCTACGGACCCCCGAGCTGGGAGACACTATTAAACATTATTTATACTACCTACTCTACAGAGGATAATCTCTTTTACTGCGTATTCACACTACCTAATCTGGCTTATGTTGCACAAGATGGCGTGCATGAGACCACGGTAATGTTTCCCGACTATGACGTATGTAACGCTTTCTCAAAGGACCTTTCAAACTACTATCAAATCCACTTCCAAAATATATGCAAAATCGACGAAACCGTAGCCAATAATATTGTACGTAATGTCCTCGGTGCAAATTACATTTACCTAGATATCGAATGCGTGAACGGGGGGTCGTTCATAAGCTACTACTCAAAGCACAGAAACAACTTCACCTTCGGTGACCTTGCCAGGTTCGGCTTGATTGTCTTGATAGCCTTTACATACCTGGAATACAAACGAAAAAACAAAAGAATATGGCTTCTCATCACACTCACCCTAACCTTACTACTACTATACTCCTCGCTCAGAGGATACACCTCAATAGAATCGAGCCCCTGGTACAGTCATTACACGGTAATAAAAAAAATCACGATAAAATTCATCTCAGAAAGCGAGCTACTTCAGACTTGATGTCCGCAAACACCTTGTCAATGGGGGGTTTAGCGTCAATGATGACCATCTCACCCGAAAGCTTCATGTACTCAACCCTCACCTTCATCAAGAATTCCGCGTTCTCGAATATCTCAGCCTGCTCGGAGCGTGTTGCCCCGGTCTTCGGTTCAAGGTCTAGGAGGAAGGCTACGTCCGGTTTTCGGGCGAAGCCATTCAACCGAAATAACCAATCCCTGTCAACACCTTGAGCTGCCTGATAGGCTATTGTCGAGTGGTAGTATCGCTCTGAAATCACTATTTTACCGTCTGCGAGAGCTGGTTCAACCTCTTTTTTCAAGTGCTCGTTTCTGTCTGCTGCGAAAAGAAGTGCGAGAGTCAAAGGATCTACTTTTTCTTCTCCAGACAGGATTTGACGTATGAATACTCCTGTTTTCCCGCAAGTCGGCTCTGTGGTCATGTAGGCGATTTTCCCGTTGGATCTCAGCCATTGCGCCAGTTTCATAGCTTGCGTGGTTTTCCCGCAGCCGTCTATCCCCTCAAGCACTATGAAAACCATTTTTCGTATATTTATTTCCGTCAATCAATTTAAACATACTATGGATGATAAGGAACTTGAGTGTTACAGGAAGGCGGGTAAAATCGCAAGTAAAATACGGAATGAGGGTAAAACCCTTATTAAACCGGGTGTGAAACTACTGGACGTGGCAGAGAAGGTGGAGTCCCGGATTCTGGGTGTGGGTGCAAAAATCGCGTTTCCAGTGAACATTTGCATCAACGACGTTGCAGCACACTATGCACCAAAGATTAATGATGAGCTTGTTTTTTCAAGCAAGGATGTTGTCTCCCTTGATGTTGGTGTCCACATTGACGGCTTTATAGCGGATACTGCTTGTACTGTGGACTTGTCGGGTGAATTCGGAAAGCTTCTTGACGTGAATGAAAAGTCTCTTGAAGAAGCGATTGTAGCTATCAAACCCGGTGCCTCAGTCTCCCTCATCGGGGAGATAGTGCAGGATACAATCCAATCGGCTGGCTTTAAACCGATTGAAAACCTCACCGGCCATGAAGTGAAACAATACGATCTTCACGCCGGACTTTCAATACCAAATATTAAGGTACCCTACGACTGGAGGATTGAGGAGGGTATGGTATTGGCCATTGAACCTTTCGCAACAGACGGCTATGGGAGGGTTGTGGAATCCAAGAAGCCTGAAATATACTCCATGATTGATAGAAAACCCACTAGAATGCGTGAAGCCCGCATTATCATGAAAGAGATGGAGGATCGTGAAAGCCTACCTTTCGCTGAACGGTGGCTATCTAAAAAAGTATCCCCACTTAAAATCCCCCTCGCAGTAAATGAACTGCTTTCGAAAAACATAATCACAGGCTATCCCCCGCTGCACGAGATGAAAAAAGGGATTGTAAGCCAGTTCGAACATACTGTAATCGTTTTGGAGGATGGTTGTGAGGTTACAACGCTTTGAAAGAACAATACTCTAAAGTAAAAGCCACACTCATCCTCGTCTTAGTGTTGAATCTAATAGTAACCATCGCAAAACTCATATTCGGTATTCTAGCCAACTCTCTAGCAATGATTGCAGACGGCATTCACTCACTTTTCGACTCAACCTCAAATCTGATCGGCTTGGTTGCGATATCCCACGCCAGCAAACCCGCAGACATTGACCACCCTTACGGACACAGAAAGTATGAGGTTTTCGCAACAACACTTATAGCCTTACTCCTCCTAGTAACCGGCTTCGAGATCCTTGAAGGAGTCTACGACCGAGTGAAAAATCCGAAAATCCCAGACATAACGACAATAACCATTCTCGTAATGGTCGGCACCGTGATAATAAATTACTTTGTCTCCCGCTTTGAACATAGGAAGGGCATCCACCTTCACTCCCCCATACTGATCGCGGACTCTAAACACACGAAAAGCGACGTTTACGTGTCACTCTCCGTATTAGCAGGTTTTGCCGCGATAAAAATAGGATACTTTGTAGTCGATCCTACCATCGCCATACTAATAGCCTTTCTGATTTTCAAGATGGGATACGAGATCATAAAGTCAAGCTCGAAAATACTCTGCGACACATCCCCCCTAGACCCCTTAAAAATCCGAAAAATAACCTTAAACGTTAAAGGAGTCAAAGGATCCCACAAAATCCGATCCCACGGACTTGAAGACGAAGTCTTCGTCGACCTCCACATAACATTGAACTCCAAAACCCCCTTGGGTGAAGCACATGAAATAAGCAATCAAGTCGAGGAAGCCATCAAAGAAGAATTCGGAAACGTGAGAGACGTACTAGTTCACCTAGAACCAGAAGACTGATTTTTCTCGTAGATGCTCACGTACAAGTCTTCGTATACAATGTTTAGTCCTCCAACCCCTTTTTTATGGGCTGCTTTTGAAAGTATTGTGTTTTCAGACGCCTCCTCGTATTCTCCTGAAATCGCGTATGCGATTGCCCCCGACTTTTCAACGTCTGACGTGTGAACGAGAAGATATTGTGCCCCGTATTTATCCATAACTTCAAGCGTCTTACCGGGGTCCTCTGTTAAAAGTGCGTCTCCCACATCCCTTATTTTTTCCTGGCTTGAGAATTCCCCTTGAACGCTTGGATCCCAATTCTTGTTTGCCAGAGTTTTAAGAATAGAACTTGAAGGGGCGTACACTACGACCTGTCTTTTAGCATACCCTCGGATCATGTGACCGTAATCCCACCATGACAGGAAGACCACATCTTGTGGCGTATTTTCGATTATCCAGTTCAGCCCATCATTTAAGCTTTCATCGAAGACATTCGAATATGTCCTACCTTCCCCCACATAACTCAGCCTTTTAACTGTATACTGGTCTCCTTCGAACTTTCCCTGGACCGTAACGATTTGTACGCCCTCCATAGGGTATTCCACATTAAGAATCCTTTCGGCGCTTTTAGGCAGTTTGTCCTTAAGGTTTACCCCCCGCAAACCAATTACCAGAATAGAAATTAAAAGAAACGCCAGAATTAAATCCACCCTACGCTTTGATATCATAATTGCTTTAATTCCCCGCGACCTTCTCGGCGACTGCGTCGCCCATTTCAGAACAAGTGTTTTGGCCGCCTAAATCCTTAGTCTTGACTTTCCCTTCCGAGAGGATTTCTTGGATGGCGTTGACCGCGGCTTCACCGGCTTTCTCTTCCCCGAGTTCGTCAAGCATCATCGCTCCAGCCCAAATTGTTGCAAGCGGGTTCGCGCGGTCCAATCCCTTGTATTTTGGGGCGCTACCGTGTATTGGCTCGAACATTGAGACTCCATCCGGGTTGATGTTTCCGCCCGGGGCAAGACCTAAGCCTCCCTGGATCATGGCGCCCAAATCAGTTATAATGTCGCCGAACATGTTTGGCGTTACCACGACTTGATACCACTCCGGGTTTTTAATAAACCACATGGTTATGGCGTCCACGTAGTTGAATTCGTGTTCAATTCCCGGATAATCCTTCGACACGTCCTCGACAATAGTCCTCCAGAAGTTGTAGACATGGGACAATACATTAGCCTTGTCTACTGCAGTCACCCTGTCCTTACCCTTATTTTTCGCAAGATCAAAAGCGTATCTGATGACCCGCTCCGAACCCTTCTGGGAGAGCACGCCTATCTGGTAGGCGATTTCCGAGCGGTCTGCTTCTATGTCTAAGCCGAATTTCACAGAGTACAGGCTTCGAATCACTTCAAGTTCCTGGTGAGTCTTCCCCTGCTTAACGTGGTTTCCTATGCCGACGTAAAAGTCTTCGGTGTTCTCCCTAACTACTGTGAAGTCTATGTCTTTCGGGCCCTTATCCTTTAGCGGGCACCACACTCCTTCAAGCAGTTTTATGGGTCTAAGGTTTATGTACTGGTCGAAGTGGAATCGGAGCGCTAGCAGAATCCCCTTTTCAAGGACTCCCGGCTCGCACCTGGGGTCGCCGAGCGCTCCCAAGTAGATTGAGTCAGCCTTCCCGAGGGCGGCGAGCGTGTCTTCGCTTACTAGTTCTCCTGTTTCCAGGTAATGGTCTGCGCCATTTGGGTATTCCGTCCAATCTATGTTGAAGTTGAATTTGTCTGCGACTGCATCTAGTACTTTCACTCCTTCAGCGATTATTTCAGGTCCTATACCGTCTCCCCCGATGACGGCGACTTTGTGTGAACTCATCTTCAAAATTTAGTGTGGTATCAATTTATGGTTTTGGTATTTAAAGCCCGCATGACCTTGAAAACGCAAGTCCAGATCCATAAAACCTGCAACTGAAATTGATGGTTCAAACATTACTTGTTTAAAAGTTCTTTCGCCCGGTCTACTCGAATCGCCTTCTCCTCGACCATCTTGAAAGCTATCCTGCCCACATCATCTCCTTTCGCACCTGCTAAAACCGCGATGTTTCTAGCGTGCAACTCCATGTGCCCTCGCTGGATACCCTCAGTCGACAAAGCTTTAAGGGCTGCGAGATTCTGTGCCAGTCCTACTGCCGCCAAAACCTCGGAGAGTTCGCTCGCCGACTCGACACCCAGAATCTTTACCGCGGTTCTCGCAGTTGGATGAGTCTTCGTAGCACCTCCGACCAGGCCGACTGCTACGGGAAGCTCTATCTCACACTCCAAGTCCTCGTCCGCATTCTTCCTGTAAATCGAAAGCGGCTTGTAAACTCCCGAACGCGATGCATAAGAGTGTGCTCCAGCCTCAACAGCCCTCGTATCATTTCCCGTAGCCAGAACGACCGCGGTAATCCCGTTCATAATGCCCTTATTGTGGGTTGCGGCACGATAGACGTCGGCGTCGGCTAGGGCATAGCATGCTATTATCCCGTCCACGACTTCCTCGCCACCCAAAACATCTTTTGAAACGACGGCTTTCGCGCGCGCAAGCCGTTCAATGGCGTAATTTGAAATAATCCTCAAATACACTTTTCCTCCCGTAATCTCCTCAAGACGAGGGGCCAGAGCCTCGCACATCGTGTTCACGGCGTTCGCCCCCATGGCATCCCGAACATCCACGTGCAAGTGTACGACTAATAGTTTTCCTATGATGGAGTCTAGAATCCTGACTTTAACATCCCTTAAGCCGCCCCCGAATTTCACGAGCACCGGGTCAAGCTCGTTAGCCTTTCGGATTAAATCGTTTTTCTCGGCTAAAATGAGTTCTCTTGCATTTTCATGGTTACCTATTGCCGTCAACTGTATCTGACCGATCATTATCGGAAACGTGCTCTTAGTTGAAAAGCCCCCGCATTCTCGAACAATCTTTGCGGCGTTGGAGGCGGCAGCAATTACTGACGGCTCTTCTGTCGCCATCGGAACGATGTAGTCTTTACCGTTTATAAGAAAGTTTAGTGCCACTCCAAAAGGCTGGTTGTATGTTCCAATCACGTTTTCGGTCATCTGGTCTGCCTGTTCGATTGAAAGGCCGGTGGATAAGGTCTTCGCATCCTCCGATGTTAAGCCTGCAAGCTCAACAATCTTTCCAACCCTCTCTTTCACACCCTGCTTGTAGAAACCTGAAATCCTTGACGATTTAACCATCTTTTATTTATGATACTGTATCTTATTTAAGATGCCAGACCAAAAACTCGAGAAACTCGAAAAACTAATAAAAGACCGGGAGAGTGCTGTAATCGCGTTTTCTGGCGGAGTAGACTCGAGTGTTTTAGCTGCAGTAGCATTTAAGGTGTTGAAAGATAAGGCTTTGGCAGTAACCTTAGACTCTCCCACACTTCCAAGAAACGAGCTTGAGTGCGCGGAAGAGATTGCCGGGTCAATAGGAATAAAGCACGTTGTAGTAGCTCATAACGAACTAGGAAACCCTGATTTCACGATGAATCCCGAAGACAGGTGTTATCTTTGTAAGGGTGAGCTTTCGAAAGTACTGCTTGCGGAGGCTGTGAACCGCGGGTTTAAGGTTGTGTTTGAGGGTACTAACGCCTCTGAGCTTTGCGGTCACCGTCCGGGGGCTCGCGCTCTTTACGAGGCAGGTGTTTTAAGTCCTTTAGCCGAGGTGGGATTTAGCAAAGAGGAGGTTAGAACTCTTGCCGGAACACTCGGCCTTCCGAATGCAAGCAAGCCTTCGAGTGCCTGCCTCTCATCCCGAATACCTTACGGAGACGAGATTACTCGCAAGAAGCTCGGCATCGTCGAGGAGGCTGAGGATTTCCTTATAAATCTCGGTCTTTCCCAGCTTCGGGTTAGACTTCACGGGGATTTAGCCCGCATTGAAGTTGACCCCCCCGAATTTAGATTGTTGTTTGAAAACCGGGTTAAGATTTCAGATTTCTTCAAGTCAATAGGCTTTAAATACGTGACCTGCGACCTTTTGGGTTATAGAACCGGCAGCATGAACGAGTAATCGATTAATCATAGCTTTCATATTCCCCGTAGTCGTCGATCCCGTAGTTGTCTCCGCGGAAGTCGTCGAAGGCGTAGGAAGTTGACGTATCCAAAACCATCTGGGGGCTCACCTTGTTTTTCTTGGCTCGGGTGTATGTGCACTTACCCTTCATATAGTAGTCGCAGTATTCACAGCACTCACCCCTGTCATCACAGTTTTTGTAGTCTTGGCAGTGTATACAGCATTTTTTAGCAGCCTTAAACTTCTTTTTCGAGACTTTTTTTGCTTTTTTAGCTGTTTTCCCTGCCATTTTCATTTTGGAAAAAGTTGATATTCCTTATGTCATTCGGATATAAAAATCACACATGTTTTTTTGCTTTAAGATAAAGAATTATCATGGAATTTATCATTTCATTTTTCAAGTACTCACTTGTTCTTGCCTACATCGTGATTCTGGTGAGTGTCCCAATAATAGTTCGAAGAATTATTCTGGCAAGTAGGAAGGATAAGTTCAAATGCATTCAATGCGGCAATTGCTGTCGTTTCGCAATCATCTCTCTAACTGATGAAGACATTGACCGGATTGGTTCGGAAGGACACAAAGATTTCGTCGAAAAAACGAGGTTGGGTGAAAAAAAGCTTAAACGAGTTAACGGGAGATGCGTTTTCTCCGTGGATGATAAGTGTTCGATCTATGAAATCCGGCCTAAAGTTTGCAGGGAATTCCCATTCCAAAAATTAGTAAGTTTCATACCCTACATCCACGAATGGAGTTGTTGCCCTGGTATTGAAGAGTTAAAGAAAAGTGGACGTAATCGAAAAACACGTTAAATCCATCGAGTGGATCAGGGAGGAGCTCCTTTCCATGGACGAGTTGGCAAATCCAGTCATGGGTATCTCCGACTGGGATGACGCAGTCTGCGTGGATTTCGGGGGTAAAAAGCTGGTTGTGTCTTCAGACGGGCCGTATGCGAAAAGACTAGTATTAAAGTCTGCTCTAATCCACGCTTCAACTGATGTCGTAGTCAAGGGGGCGAGGCCAATATTTGCTTTAGATACACTGATCGGATCTAAAAAAGAGGTTTCTGGGATGCTTGAAAGTCTGAAGGCTCAGGCATTGGCGTTGAGGATCCCGCTTCTTGGAGGAAATACTCTTATTGAGGTGGCAGATCCTCGTTGCAGTCTCACAGTTGTGGGGGAACTTTCACTACATGACCCTATTCGTGATTCCGGGTCGAAGTCGGGCGACGTCATAGCCTTGGTTGGTGACCCCATCTGGGGAGGTCAAAAAGAGAGGATTGAGGTTGCTAAGACTTTGTTTGACTGCTGGTTCGAAATCCTAAATCGGAGCGTGAAAATTAACGCGGCTAAAGACGTTACTAAGGGGGGCTTGGTTTCAGTGGTCTATGAGATGGAGGGGAAAAGCGGGAGGAAATTCAAGTTAAAGGAGAAAATTCCTTATCCTGTGACTAGAAACCTCGACAACTTTCTGGTGACTGTAAAAGAATCTGAGATGGAAAAAATAGAGGAAATCTGCAAAAAGAAAAAATGTTCTGTTGAGGTAATTGGGTCTGTAGAGTAACTTGTTTCCTCTTCTATTTCATCGTCAAAGCGTTTTCCGCAGCCTTTACAATGTGTCTTGAAGTTAGCTCGTAGGCTTCTAAAAGCTCTGGAGCGGGCCCTGAAATACCAAACTGGTCTTTCACTCCAATCCGCTTTAAGGGTGTGGGATGTTGCTCAGACAATACTTCGGCGACGGCGCTTCCAAGTCCGCCGAGGATTGAGTGGTCTTCAGCCGTCACAATTGCTCCCGTCTCCTTAGCGTCTCTTACAACCGCCTTATTGTCTAACGGCTTTATCGTGTGCATGTCCACCACTCGGGCTGAAATACCGTTCTCTTTAAGCTCTAGACCGGCTTTGATGGCGTTGGCTAGCATGAATCCGTTGGAATAGATGGTGACGTCATCCCCTTCAATGAGTGTGTTTGGTGTTGATAAATCGAATTCAAACCCTTCCTCGTAAATGTCTGGGGTTTTCTCCCTACAAAGCCGCATATATAATGGCCCCTCCATTAAGGCTACTGCCCTGATCATCTCGCGAGTCTCCTCAAAGTCTGCAGGAATCATAATGCGCATCCCAGGAATCGCGCGCATAAGAGATAAATCCTCAATAATCTGGTGGCTTGCGCCATCCGGTCCAACCGTCAATCCAGCGTGAGTCAAAACAATCTTAACATTCAAGGCGTCATGGGCAATACTGTTTCGAATCTGCTCCCAACCTCGTCCGGCACCAAACATTGCGAAACAACTGGCAAACACAAGCCTTCCTTCAACCGCAAAGCCAGCAGCCATACCCATCAGATTCTGCTCCTGACATCCGACATTAAAGAATCTGTCGGGATATTTTTCACTAAACTTTACAGTCTTTGTAGAGCATGATAAGTCGGCGTCCAAAACGACCATGTCCGGGAACTCCCCTCCAAGCTCTGCAAGGGTTTGCCCGTAGGCGCTTCTCATATGCCTTTTTTTACTCAAATCAAATTCCATGTTCATTCAAGCTCCTTCATCGCGCACACCATCTCGTCCGGGGTTAATGAGCGGCCATGGAACTCTTTAACATTTTCCATGAACGACACTCCCTTACCCTTCACGGTCTTGGCAATGATGATTTTTGGTTTACCTGTTATCTTGTCTGCCCTCTTCAAGGCTTCATGAACTTCCTCGGTGTTGTGGCCGTCACAGGTTACAACCTCCCATCCAAAACTCAACCACTTGTCGACTATTGGTTCAATTCCCATGACCGACTCCGTCGGCCCGTCAATCTGAAGGCAGTTCCTATCAAGAATCGCGATAATATTGTCCAGTTTGTAGTGGCTTGCAGCCATAGCAGCCTCCCAGACCTGGCCTTCCTGCACTTCCCCGTCACCCATAATCGCAAATATTCTGTGTGAATTGTTTGAAATCTTCGCCGAAGCCGCCATACCGCATGCAATCGACAGCCCCTGCCCTAATGAACCAGTCGAAACATCCACTCCGGGAACACTCCTCCTGCAAGGATGGCCTTCAAGCATACTATCTAACTTGCGAAGGCCACTAAGCTCTGAAACAGGAAAATATCCCACCTCAGCCAACACGCTATATAGTGCGGGTGCGGCATGTCCCTTGCACAAAACAACCCTATCCCGACCCTCCCAATCAGGGTCATCAGGCTTGTGATCCATAAAGCGAAAATACAATACCGTGAGAATCTCAATAACGCTCATTGAACCTCCCGGATGGCCTGATTCGGCTTGAGAGATCATCTCTAATATGTGTCTTCTAATAACCTTGCCTTTCTCATTCAAATCGATTTCTTCAGATTTCACTGTTTTTTCTCGTTTTCCCCGACCAACTTTAGAAAAATTGTTTTAGATATGTGGTTGAAAGTATTAAATGGTTTTGATTGGTGCTACGATTTCAGGCAATCCTGAATAAGTATCAGATTTCAGTTTTTGCAACAGGTGTTTCAATAAAGAATAATGCTTGTTTCACCTAGTTTTTAAATAGAGGTTAAATGACGGTCTTTGAATCAATTATTGTGTGGGGTTTAATTTTTTCCGCGATTTGGATCATTTTAGACTTCAAATCGAAGAAAATTGTTATTTTAAATAATTAATTGAATAATTTTGAGGTGAATTTGAATATGGAGCGTGAAATCATCGAGCATGGTGGTCGTGAAATGAGGAATTCGGTTTTTTTTGGGCGGGAGCCTTTATTAGGGTTTATCCCCCCGTTTATGGTCTGGAATCTGGTCATTGTGGTCCTCGTAGGATTGATCTTTTACTGGCTTCTTAAAAGTTCTCAAAGGTCTTCTGATACTCCCTTGGACGTTTTGAAGAAGCGGTATGTTTCCGGTGAAATCGACAGGGAAGCTTTTGAGCAAATGAAAAAGGACATTTCGGATTGATTATGGAGGTTTCGGAGTCTCGTCTTGCGGTAGCGATCATTTCAGTGTTTGGTTTAGGGATACTGCTTTCGATTTTGAATGGATACTATATTGAGGATACTGGTTCATCTCTCCCTTTGATGACGTACGGAGTTACAGCGGTTTCGATGTTTGTCGGGGCTTTGATTATTCTTCTTTTCCAGTGGAAGATAAACCAGAAGCAGCTTTACAAGATCCTTAAAGTCCTTCCCCAAGATGAGCGGATTCTCCTTGAAATAATCTTGAAGGAAAAACGTATTGACCAGACTTATCTGGTGGCCGAGAGCGGTCTTTCAAAGGTTAGGGTTTCAAGAACGCTTGCCAGGCTGGCACAGAGGAATGTGGTCGAGAAAAAGCCTTTGGGAAATACTAACTTGATCAAACTTAAAATTTGACGTCACCTGGTTTTTACTGCGACGCCGCGCGTGAAATCCTTTATTTCAAGGGGGGATAATGCGAGCGTTCCCGTTCTTATCAAATTGTCTTTACCGTCTACTATTAAACATTCGTCTCCCGCGCGAAGGAAAGGATCAACGTCAACTACGAATTTTGCGAACACGCTTTTACCTTCACGGACGCAAGAAGTCACGTCCTCGTCTTCTTTAAGTACTACTCTAAGTCTTGGAGGGGGGAATAATTCAAGCAGTTTCTCGGCTAATCCAATTTTCGGTATTATGAAGTGGTCGCTAGCGCGCACTGATGCAATAAGATTCTTTCCCTGGTATACTGCGCGAATCCTCCCAGTTTTCCTCGAACGCTTTACCCTCAAGTCTTTTGGAAGGGCTTTGTCTGCGCCTGAACCGAACTGGTATTCCATTTGCGCTTTTATCTTGTCGACATCCCTGGCCTGAGTGACGGTTTCCTCAGACCCTCTTTTAATAAAAATCGACTGTCCAAAAGGATAGACGTCTAACACTTCAACCGGCACCTTCCCAAAAACCGGGAGCTTTACGAATAATTTCGAGGAAACCCTCCTAATCCTTTCCCTGGCGTTTACGACCTCGCTTCTAAAAGAGGACTCCCTACCAGTCTCAAAGAACGCACTCTTCTTCGTCACGGGATCAAGCTTTGCAAGCCAACGCTTATGCCTTGAAAGCGCGTTCAAACCCTCAAGCAGCTGGGGGTGGCTTCTAGCACGCTCGCAAACATGCTCCCAAAGATCACCCTCCCAAATCCTTTGTTTAACAAGCCTAAGTTCGGCCTGGCAGACGAACAAATTATGTCGTGCAAGCACGCAAGCGCGCTCCTCACTTGGCAGGCTTCTGATATCCTCCCCGTATTTCGCGCAAACCGGGCAAGTGCATGAAATATATTCTAGTTCCTCGATTTTTTTGGTCCCGGAATTTGTCATATACCTTCCTTCCTGAGCGTACAGCACGTAAGATGCACTGTCGAAGAGGTCGCATCCAAGCGCTACTGCGAGTCCGAAAACCATGGGGTGGCCGAGTCCGAAGGCGTGGACTGGACGGTTTAAGGGGATGTTTTTTTTCGCAGTTGCGATGACGTCTACAAGCTGTGAAAACCTGTATGTGCTAAGAAACGGCACTATCCCCCCGACGGCGATCAACTCGAAGTCTCTTCCAAGGCTTTTCGCAGACTTTTTCCTAAGGTCGAGAAACCTTCCCCCTTGAACTCCAGCATTCACGACGAATCCAGCGTCCTTCGCCTCCACAGCTCGTTCAAGAGTAGTCTTAAGTTGTTCTTCCGCCCTACCCTTGAATGCGTCGGGCAGTGTTGGGATATCCAGGAAAGAGCCTATGTCAGTTCCAATATCCTCCTGAAACTTTATTATCTCGGCATTTGTAGTCTGAACTGCACCGTAGACCATAAGCTGGTATGATCCGGAGTCAGTGGCGACAAGAGCGTCTTTTGCCCCTAAAAACTTGTGAACTCCCTTCTTTAAGACAGAATCCTTTAGTTCATCGTTTTTCAAAAAAATGTAGGCGTTGGTCATAAGGACTTTCGCATCGAAGTCTTTGACGAGCTCTTTCACCGGGATTAAGGGGTTGTTCGGGTTTACGACGGGCATGAGAGCCGGGGTTTCAATAGTCTTCCCGTTAATCGTAAGCTTTCCGATGCGCCCTGCAATATCCTTTGATTTGAGTTCGAAGTCGAGTTTTCCCATTAGAAGATACTATACTCCTCAAACGGTATTTAAATACGTTCTTACATGTTTTAATGAATTAAAATGGACGAAGAGAAGGAGCTTTCTGTTGGGGATGCGATGACGCGGGGTGTTATCTGCGTGGATATCGGGGATAATGTGAAGTCTGTGGCCGAGGTGATGACTAAAAACGATATTTCATCCGTCATAGTTACCGGGAAGGGTGGCGGTATCGGTATTGTTACTGAAAGAGACATTACCACCAAGGTCGTAGCTGGCGGGGCGGACCCTAAGATGGTGTCTGTCGCAGAGATTATGACACAACCCTTGATAACCGTCAAACCCGACACGAGCATTGACGATGCTGCGAGGATTATGCGCGACAATGATATTCGAAGGCTTATTGTAGAGGATAAGGACAAGATTGTGGGAGTCTTGTCGGAATTCGATATCGTGCGTATTGAGCCTGCACTCCACATGTTAATCCGCGAGAAAAGTAAGTGGAATATCGCAGAAAACCACTTCGAGGGGGCGGGATCGGTCTCGGGAAGTTGTGAGGAATGCGAAAACTACTCTGAAAACTTAAGGATCATCGACGGGAGGATGCTCTGCGAGGACTGTCTCTCCGAGTAGAATCCTTAAAAAAAGGTTTATTAACGTGAAGATGAAACTGAGGTTATCCTGTCTCTACACTCTCACAAAAGAGGTTTCCGAAAAGCTTGTTTATCCAATTCTAAAAGATGCTTCGGAAGTTCTTGAGAGGGGGGCGCCACCGGGAGAGGGTGCGAAAATTGTGGGTAAGTCTCTTTCTAAAGACAAACTTACGGTCGTCATCGAGTCAGGGACTTACGTCCGCCCTCACGACGCAGCCTTCAGACTTAAAAACTTTTTGTCACAGAAACTTGGAAAAGAACACCACGTGGGAGTCAAAGAGATTGTTGGAAAACTCTATGAAATCATCTTCGACGTTCCCGCCACGCCTTCCGAGGAAGTAAAGCTTCCCTACGCTAAATCAATATCCTTTAAGGGTAAGACTTGCACTCTAATTCTTGAAGACGTCTCCGAGGAATTCCTTCAGAAAAACACTGTGGATCGGATGATAAGTCTTATTAAAGAAAAGGTCGAATTCCAGCAGTATGGAACTCGCGAGGAACACCACAAGATCATCTACGAGGGAAGTACAAAACCAATGCACTTTACAGAGGACCCTTCACAAGAACTAATTAACCGCAAGTGGGTGAAGCGCACTCCCCACAGAAACCAGTTCATCTTCGGACCTCAGATAACAGAGCTTGCCGAGGCTGTGAAGCGCGCCTATGTTGACGTAATCTACAAGCCCCTTGGCTTCGTCGAAATGATGTTCCCGAAAATTGTGGACTGGAGCATTTGGAAGAAGTCTGGCCACGCCCGCGCCCTCTACCACGGCGGCTTTAACCCGTATCTTTTCATAACGCCCAAGACTGCTGATCCTAAGGCTTGGGAGGAAGTATGTGACAAGATCAAGATTACCGGAGAAATCCCGTCTGAAGACATTATGGATCTTTTAGAGCCCCCCCGCGGGGGTCTTGCCTTCGCCCAGTGCCCGCCGTTTTGGACATACCTTGAAGGTGAAACAGTCGCCTCGGAAAGCCTTCCAATCAAAGTCTTCGACTGGAGCGGCCCCACCTACCGCTACGAGTCGGGTGGAGCCCACGGTTTTGAGCGAGTGGACGAGCTCCACAGGATCGAGACGCTTTGGGTTGGAACGCCAGACCAAGTCCAGGAGATTAATTTGAAGTTGCGCGAGAAATTCAGGGTTCTCATGGAGGAAGTTCTCGAGCTTAACATCCGTCAGGCTCTTGTGACTCCCTGGTTTATGGAGCAGAAGGGGGTTTTGGACGAGAGCGTTGAAGGTGGGGCGGGAACGGTAGACTATGAGGCGATACTCCCCTACAACGGTAGCTGGCTGGAAGTGCAAAACTGTTCGAACAACGGGGACTCATACCCGAAAGCTTTCAACGCGAAAGCCCAGAAGGGAGAGCTTGCAAGCGGCTGCGCTGGCGGAAGCTTCGAACGCTACTTGTCCGCATTCCTCGCCCAGAAAGGCTTCAACCCGGACGACTGGCCTAAAAAATTCAAAAAATACATCACGGAAATCCCAGAAGACGTGAAGTTTCTCTAGAACTTTCAGGGAAGCTTGATTAGCCTAAACTTTGCAAGGTCCATGTTAACGGCGTGACTTCTCATGTCAACTTCTTTTCCTCCATCTAGTATTTGTTTTATGAAATCGAGGAAGGGTCCATCAAATTCTGATATGTCACCGATACTTGGCCTAGCAATCATTAACCGGCTGATCTGCGGTAACGTAGATATTAAACCACCTTTAAAAACCCAGTTCTCAATGTCGAAAAAAGCCAACCCATCAGGAGCCAACACTCGATCCATCTCGGGTATGAAACGAGTGACGTCAGTATTCACGTTGTGGCCGAACATTACGTGAAAGCTCCCGTCCGGGATACAAGACATATCGTTTAAATCCACCTCGAAAATCCGATTTTCGGGAAGGCCTTTCCGGTGAAGTTTCGGGCGAAGGTCGACTCCAAATCCCCGCACCCCAGGAACCTTCTCCTCGAGTTCTCGTACCGCAATACCTGTACCACAACCCATCTCACAGACGCAAATACCCCCAAAATCCTCGACATACGACTTGGCAAGCTCAGCCGGATCGAAGTAAAGCATCCTCGCTAAGAAGTCAAGACTGTCTGAAAGAGCATCCGTCCTCCATAGCGGCTTTGAATGAGATGCGGCCGCAATCCTCTCCAACGTTGTGACTGTCACGGGCTTTCTCGCGTGCTTGTGGCTTGGGCTCATTGTATTGTTATTTTTTACGGGATTATCGTAAATATTCTTTCATGGGTGAAGATTTCGTCAAGCCCCCCGATGCGGTGGAAGTAGTCCATGAAAAAACCGAGAAAAAAAGGAGGATTCTCCCCATATTTTTAATTGTGTTCGTCTTCTCGCTCTTAGCATTCATGTTTTTTTTACGAAGTGGTGTTGATCCACCTATTACATCCAATACTTCCACAACAACATCATTATCTGATAACATCTATTCTTCCGCTCCATTGAAGATCCCTGTCGGATACAAATTAACTGACGTGAATCACAGGAGTGCCCCCTTTAGGATGGGTAAAAATTTTTTACCTGTTGATGCGGTAGAGCTTACTTACGCGAAAGATGGTGAGAAAATTATTGTTTTCATTGCGAAGGGTACGGTGGATGGTTGGAAGAGGATTATCGGAGGTAAGGGTTTCTGGCTGGAGGAGAGTTTCGGGGAAGATGTTTATTCGGCAGACTACAAATACTTTGATGAAACAATCAACTTTATCTACTGGTGGCACAACAAGTCGATTATTGGGGTTAACGCCTCGGTCAGGACGGTGAACGTGATTGATTTGACCGAGAAACTTGTTTTACATCACCCTCCAACAGAATCTCTCGCCTAGGTTATGGTGCATATCCCATTAGTAATCGTGCAGTTTAACGGGGTGGAGGAACCATCCCAGTACTGGGATATTGCCATGCAATAGAGGCCGCACACGAGGTTCGCGGAAACCGCAGCGACAACAAGTCCGACAATAATCCATATTAACCCTTTTTTCGCCTCCGCCCGATCGTTAGGCGATTCCGCGGTAATGTACTTCAAACCCTGAATCGAAATCAATAGGACTGCCAAAGCCGCTGCAACAGTCTTAAGTGCGACGATTAAATCACTCATTTCAGTTATATAACTTTCGCTGCTCACCAGATTGGCTGCAATCAGGAGAACAAAAACCACGACAATGATCCTTCCCTTCATTTTAAATCAATGCTCTGCAATCTCCAATACTTATTCCGAACGCTTCATGTAAAGCGAAACAATATATACCCTCAACGAGTTCTGCTGCAAGATATGCAATCAAAACTCCGATTATTATATAGATTATACCCTTTTTTATGTCTGCCCTCTCTTGAGGATTGTCTGATGTCACGTATCTTAGCGCGTGTACGGCAATCAATAGGACTGCGAGTCCTGCGACAACCTGGAGGAATGCTTTGTTTACTTCCTGTAGTGAACTCCCTACAGGCTTTACTTCACTTGAAGGCATTTTCCCAGCTTCCTGCGTGAGATTTATGGGATTTACTGTTGGGGCTGCTTGTGGGGTGGGTGTTCCACTGTTTGGGGTTTCGGCTGAAACACAAATTGAAACGGATAAAATAACAAGTAGGAAAAGATTCTGTCGTCTCATAATATCTCACTTAACATATTTACTACAAAGATTATTTTAATCCTTCCCGCATGTTTTGTGGTAAATGGGTGGGTTTAATGTTAAAAAGGGTTTTATGTGCAGGGTGGTCCGCATGCGATTGTACCGCCATAGGCCATCTGTAGGGCATGACAGTACAACCCGCATACTAGATTGAAGGCGAGGTATGCGACAATCAACCCTATTATAGTCCAAATTAACCCTTTTTTAGCGTCTGCCCTGCCTTTAGGAGACTCTGACATAAGCCATCGCAGTCCTTGAAGAGCAATCATGAATGTGGCTAAGGCTGCTGCAAGAGTCATTAAGCCTTCATTCAAGTCGAATGCGGACGCATTCCCAGTTAAAGCTGTTAGGATCATGCATGTGAGTTGGATCTTTTTTTTATTCATCTTTGTTTGAAATCTTATTCCTTACGAATTCCGGGTAAGTGCGACGTATCCCGTAGGTTGGGTCTATGATGAACTTTACTGTTGATTCCATCATATCCCAAGATATGATGGATGTAGAGCATGGTTTGACTAGGAAGAATCCTTGAATTGAGACTGCGATTGTCTTATCCTCGAACTCAAAATTTTCAGGCTCCTTAAATGTTAGTTCGACGTAGTCTCCGGTAGTTAAGTTAAGGTAGTTTCCATCGTCTTCCAAGAGGTAATCCAGGATCTGGCTTTCAGAGTATTTCGTATTGGACTCTGCTTTTATTGGAGTGATCTCACGCGTTAATAGTTCACCGTCCAATCTGAATTCGACTTGAGCATAGTCTATTTCATACGCAAGCGTTGAGGAATCGAGTTTAATGTATATTGAGTCGTTTTCAGGCACGTTTAAGACTAATATGTTCTCCTGGATAATGCCCGCTCCCACACCATAAGCCTTCTGCCTTACCCAAACTGCTCCATCCCACACCCTCACGTTCAGCACTCCCTCACGGTCTCGAAGCTTGTAAAGCGCACTTTTAAGTGGTTCATGCCATGACAATCGCGCGATCTTTTCAGCATTCAATTTTCCTAAACTGTTTTGGAATTCATTCCAAGCATGTGACACTCCACCCGAGCCTTTAACTCCTAAAAGAAGCTTGGCCTGGCTCTTTAAGTGTGGATTCGGGAAAGAGAGTATGATTCCGTCGTGCAAGTCCTCAATATCGTATTCATCAATAATGTCGTCGCCATCAGAGTCTCTCAAGTTTTTATCGTCGACAGAGCTCATCCAGTGTACTCCATCGTTTTCCATGAACTCCAAGCATTCTGTACCATCCTCCTCAAAGCAGGATAATGGTTTGACTGGATTGGTGGTGGTGTGGAATCCACCATCCAGGTCGGGGTAAACCTTATTTTTCTTTTCATGTCCTATGACGAATAATCTCACCTTATCTGTGAAACTGTCCTCAACGAGTTCTTCAGTAATGCGTATCTTGTATTCCCCGCTAGATTCCTCTAAGTTTTCCAAAACCGAATACGATTCATCCTCCCAAGGGGGGAGAGCGCTATGAGGGTAACCTTCATGCTCTAGAACGTATTCACTCCCATTGAAAGAGTATATGAAAGGGCACCCGTCGTCGGGGTCTGGGGACGGGGCTGAGGGGCATGGGGTGTTGCAATTGCATGCCCTGCCTATGTCTGCAGGCTTGGTGCATTCATATGATAGTAGGTAGATGACTAGCCCTCTGCCTCCCGCGATGATGATTAATCCAGCTATAATATACATTAAAGCCTTTTTAGAGTTGTCTCTTTTTGCTGGAGTGTCTGCCGTAAGCCATCCCACTGCCACATACATCATCATGACAGTTCCCACCCCCACAGCTATTCTCCTTAGAAGGTTTATAACAGGATCGAATGCCCTTTCAACTCCGTCGGCGATACAGTTTGCATTCGCATCCGTGTTTAAAGGGTCAGCCCAGTCTTCTGCGGCATTATCCAATTCATACTGGTCTATCATGCCGTCGCCGTCTGTGTCGTCACAAGCATCACCTTCCTGGTCGCATCCCACAGACCCCTCGTCACAGAAACTATTCGGCATAGTGCCATTTGGGTTGTTCGCAATAGCAGGGCAGTTGTCTACTTCATCAGGACAGCCGTCTCCGTCAGCATCCTGGACGCAACTACCATCCCACCAACCGCACCCGCTCATAACCTTGCAAGGATTAATAACACAATCCTGGGGGTCGACATAATCGTTGCACTCGAAATTCCTCGGACAATCAAGGCATTTTACCATAGTCCCAGAGCTATCGTATTCCGGGATGCAACCTGTGGGAGCCGCCGCAGTACCCCTACATTGTTCCGTTGAGTTTCTTCCCGCACAGCCTGCACTACAGTACTCGTAGTCGACAATCCATTCGCACTTTGCCGCACCCGTAGCGTGACATGGGTCTAGATTACACACCCACTCAAAATCATAGTCTGAACAGTATACGTCATCTCTATCCGGGCAAGTCCTGCAGGTCCAAGAAAGAAATCCCCCATCTGGATAGCATTTTCCCTCCCCACTTGAGGTCGTCGAGAAGTGCACGCAGACACTCATACAATCTTCAGTCGAACCAGTAATAGGATTGCACTCCGGAATACTCCATACCATAAGATCGAACCAACCACAGGACAGAGCCGAAGAACTGGCTGCAAGAAAAAATACGATCAACACCGCGACTATTCTATTGTCCATTATCTAAAAAAATGATGAAATTTTTTCCGGAACATCAGTTCTCGGGATTATTTCACCAAGCTTTTGCTGGTAATCTCTTTGAAGTGAAATGTCTTCGGAGACTATGAAAAAGTAATCATATTTCTTTAACACCTTCATCTTGTTTTTAACTTCCTCTACAGCCGCCTTAGTGCCGACTCCAGCCGTAACTTCAATAGCCACCATCCTTCCGTCAGGCGCCTCAAAGGTTACGTCAGGAAGCTTGGTGTGGTGTATCAAAGCCTGGTCGGTGAAACTCCTAACCTCATCGAAAATCATCTGTTGTAACACAAAATGCTCGTCCGTCTCACCACTATTGTTAACGATTAAAAATAATTCACTCTTACCCTGCAATGTAACAACCCTAACCTCCTCAAAACCTCTTTTTTCGAGGAAGATAATCTGCTCGTCGCTTAAAAGCGCCTTATTCTGCACTTTCTTGCTCAAGTCGAATTCAGTCTGAACCGCATCACCGGAAGGTTTCTCAATGATTTGAGTTGGCCTGTTGATAAGCTCGTCAGGCTTGGTTGTAATAAGCCTGTATTCCTCGGGCGAGGCTTGGATGAAGATCGGAATCCTCGTGTTCTCTGCGATAAGAAGTGCTCTGCCCATCGTAGCAATAGATAAGAATCTTTGTTCAGCAGTGTTCAAGTTGAATTGGTCGACAATCTGGTCTACCACGGCAACATCCTGCTTTAAAAGAAGCTTTGTCGCCGTGTTCGTGAGAACAGCCCGCCCCGCCCTCGTCGTGAGGATATCCTCAACGTCCTGAGTAATCAATATCAAACCTAGATTGAATTTACGGCAAGTCTTAACTATCTTGAGAACGTACTCAGCCTGCTCTCCCGCAGACAGTACGGTCCAAGCCTCGTCAATAACAAGGATTTTGCGGGTTTTAGACTTCTTCATCTGAGTGTAAACGTACTCCAACACTGAAAACATGATAACGCCCTTTCCGACGTCCGGCGCATCCCTTATGTCAAAGGAAACAATCTTCTTGTCGATGTCCATGCGGGTGTGCTGGTTCAGAAACCTCATGGGACCGAAAACATAAGGTTTCGTCCGGTTTACAATAGCCCAAGCAGGCTTGTAAATCATCTCCTTACTCGACCTTGTTAAAGGTAAAGCCTCATTGTACAAGTCTTCGAGAAGAGGGGGAGTATTACTCCAAGTCTTAGGATCCTGGGTTATGCCCTTATCCTCATAGACGTGCTCTATAGCCTCATCCAGTATTGCCGCCTGCGCCTCAGTAAGCTCCCCCAACAAGACCCTGAAGAACGCGAGAAGCGAAAGCTTCTTCTCGTCAAGACTCTGATCCAACAAGTCAAAGGGATTAATAACACTCGTAGAGTCGGGTGCAATCCGAATAACCTTCCCGTCGAAAGTATTAACAAGCTCGCCGTACTCTGACTGAGGGTCAATAATGTTCACGTCAGTACCCTCCATAAGCTCCCTCATAATGAACAATTTTATCCCGAAACTTTTCCCACCACCCGAAGTCCCTAAAACCAGAATGTTGGGGTTGGAAAGCTCGAAGGGATCTATTATGATTGGGATGCTGTTTATCTCGTTGAATCCAATAAGAATCCCTGAAGTATGCTGTTCAAGAGAAGTGATCGCGAAGGGGAAACAGGCTGCGGCGGCAGAGGACGTGATGTTCCTGGTTATCTTCAACTCGTCTTTTGCGATTGGCAAGGTTGATTTCACAGCCTTCAGCATCTCGAGGGCAGGGATCTTTGGGATGATCATGATAGAGTTCATCGTCGACATAACCTGCTTAGCCGACTTCTCAAGTTCTTCCTTGGTAAACGCCTTAACGTCAAGGTAAAGGCTCATGTCAAACATCTTCTCCGTACCCTCCTGAACCAGGTTTAGAAGAGCCATGGTGTCCTGATGCTGCTGGATTAACGCTTGAGGTATGAGCTTCCCAGAAATCTCAAGGGCGTAGAGGTCTGTTTTCTGTTTTTTAATCTCGTTTTCGAGAAGCTTTATGGTAGAGTCGACGGAATATGGTGTTATGTGGATGGCGAGGTCGAAGTCCAAGTTTATTTCGATGAGCCTTGTCAGCCACCCGGGATCAACGAGCCTAGGGTAGTTTATCGCGCAAATCACTTGGTGGTACTTGTTGATTTGAACGTCTTTAGGATGGTGTATGATCATTGAGGGTGAAGTCAGGTATTCGATTAGCTTGTCCTCATACTCCTTCATGTTCAGGCTTTCAGCCTTTTTTTCTTGCGTCTTCTTTTTTCCGAAGGGTAGGAAATCCAAGTTCATTTCAAGTTTTCTGTGCTGGTGCTTCCTCCTTGGGTTGTACAGTTTTTTCCGAAGACCTTGATTTGGCCTCCTTAAGTCTCCTCTCCCTCATATGTTGCGGCGACTCCTTCCACATCATGCGATACATGGTAATCGGGCTTATAAAGCTTTCAGCAACTTCAAAGGTGTCGGTGAAGTATGAGGAGTAGAAGTTTGTAAGCTGCCCCTTACTCAGCCTGTCGGATACGATGCCTGAAAGTGAAAGTGTTGCCTGAATATTCTCGCACCTGGTTTCAAGGTTTTCAATGATTTGTTTCTCATCTCCCTTAACCTCACCCGGAACGATGATGTAGAAGAGCCGGTCACAAATCTTGTTTTGGGAAATGTATTGCTTCATATAATCCTCAAAGTGCTCGAAGTAGGCTAACGCGACCTTGTCGTCACGTTTAGTAATCTTCCTCTTGATGTGCCTGAGATAATCGTTCAAATCAAGGTTAACAGACCTCATGGCAATTTGTATGGGGTAAGTTAAAGCATTCAGGAAGTTCAGAAAACCGTAGATGACCGTATCCCTGTCTTGCTCGCTCATTACAGCAAAGTTTATGGGCTTGACCCTGATGACCCCTAATATTCGACCATCTTTAAGGTATACTGAGTTTCCCTTAATAGACTTTATATCCATTATTTCCCTGGCTGCAGGTGAAAGCCAGGACATTGTTTTTTTGGCCCTGAAAAAATTAAAGTAGTTCTTGATTAGTCTGTCTAGATTGAATTTGGCAAATCCGATTGTTATCAAACCTACTACGCCGATAATCATGACTTTAACAGGCATTGGTAAGGTTTCATTGAGGTAGACGTACAATGCAATACCTCCTCCAATGCCGACGTACACTGATTCCTTTAAAGTGAACGGCCCTAAAATCTTTTCTTCGTAATGGACGTTTTGGGGTATGGCGTATGGCATGGTTTACCAATAAGTATTTATTTTGAGGAATTATAAATACGAACTTGCTTGGGGTTTTTTTTACACTACTGGTTCCATTATATTAACATGGTTTTGAAAAGAGGCCTAAGTGGCCTGCGTTAAACGGTCAGGTCCATTCCGGCACTCACCCTCTTAGTGTGAAGGCGTCATTTCCGAGCCTTGCTGATGATGCTGAGGCGGTGGCAAGTCTCACTAACAATGGGTTTTCGAGTGTCAGGGAAAAGGCGGAGGCACTCACCCAAGATTACACATCACTTGAGGGAGTATTGGTAATCTATCCGAAAGCCTATGATAATCCCGCTTCAGCCGTTTCCCAGGGAGAACCCGCGCAAGAACCTGTCGAAGGCTTCTACTGTTACCTCGTCTTTGACAGGAACGGTTTCTTTACAAAAAAAAGACCCGGGAATCCGAACCCCCTCCACCATGATGACCGTGAAAGGGCAGAGGAAACTCTCTCCCACGGTTTAATGGGCAGGCCCGTAAACATGACAGGCTATCTATTCCGAGACACGCTTGTCGAAGGTGATGACGGGTTAATCCACGATCACAGGATGCTGAATGTGCCAACCCTAAGCGACCGATACAGATTTCATAACCTAATTTACGTTCCAGTTGACAGTAACGAGCCAGTAAAACAGGTACTCCCACAACCCAAATAAAAAAATCATCTCCCGTAGTAGACGTCGCTCGGCTGGAAGGATTTCGCAATCTTTACAGAGCTTATAAACTGTCTCTCCTCCACGTAGCCTTCCTCCTTCATGAGCTTTATCATCGCCCTGTATTGTTTTTCGGTGGGGTGTTCCCGGTCGTAGTCTTCTAGGTCGAATATTTCTTGGGCTGAGAGTTTGTCGATTTCGAAGACGTCTTCAATGTTTATGAAGAATATGTCAAGTAGTTTCTCCAGTTTTGTGTATTTCTTCTTGTTTCTCCTAGCATCCTCAATTTTCTTCCATGCCTTGATGGGAGCCCACTGGTGGCCTAAGTATTCTCCCGCATAAGAGTATTGTCCCCTGAATTTTACGTTATCCATCCACCACAAGGCCGCAAGCTTGCTTGATTCACCCATATTATACCACATGGGACCTTTGAACGGTTTAAGAGCCTCCCTGCGCGAGTATGACCCCCCAAAAAGGCCTGCAGTGGTTTGCGCTCCCCCACCCTCCTCCTCTAAACCAGTAGTCATGAAGGATTTTACTGAATCAACAATGTCTGCCACAGCTTTCGCGTAACTCCTACGTTTTTTCGGATGCTCGAAAGCATCCTCTGAAATTTTCCCGGCAAGCTTGAATAGCGTGCTTGCGGCATGCTCGGCCCGAAACCCGCTTCCCTCAGGGCCTCCGGATCCTCCACCCCCGCCAAAGATTAAGAATCCTCCAGATTCGAATTCCTTTCTCAGCATCTTTTTCGTCTCGGGTTCAAGAAGCTCTCCCAGGGTAGTGCGTTTTTCCCTGCTTAGTCTTCCATGCTCCTCTGGGACTCTCATACTAACTATCGTATTGTCTGGAACGCCATCTTGTTGCATGCGCTGGGCTTCCTCAAGAGCCTGGTCTAACTGAACTTCCACAATCTCTTCTTTAAGGCCGATTTCGGAAATCTCAACGGGGTCGGGCTTCTTCCCCCCTTTTTTAAATTCGCCGAAAGCCTCTATCTTCAAAACCTTCTTGATGTTTGATTCGTCGAAATCCTTTTGTTTTTCAGTTATTATGGGGCCTCCCCTCTCAAGCATTTCAAGTCTCTTCTCTTCAATGCTTTTCTCACCGTCCTTTACGTCCTTGGGTTTTTCATCATCCATTTTAGATTACCTTTTCTTTTTACGCTTCTTCAGTGGTTTCTTTTTCTCCCGGAGTAGATCACCCTCCTCGGAAGCCCTCTCTCCGATACGTTGCATCTTCCTCCTAAACTTATCTCGGGCAATGTCTTGTTCCGCTTTTTTAACCCTACCTTCAGCATCCTTTTTCGCCTTAGCGACCTGGTCTTCAGCTTCTTTCTTAGCAATCGATTTAAAATCAGTTCTCGCACGGCCTTTAATAGGCCCAACGTTTGGGGAAACAGGATTTAAGGATCTTGCAATAGGGTAAGAGGTTTTTGATTGTCTAACTCCCCCTTCACCCGCCGGCGCGGAAGAAGCAGTTTTACCTGAAGCCCCGTAAGTTTTACCCGAAGCTCCGTATCTTTTCCCTTTAGCACCCCTCATCTGGGGTATGACCCTGCCGGTAGTATCCTCTTTCATGTGTGCTTGAAGGCTTCTGTCCGCAGCCCCCTTGTACCTGTCACTTCTAGCTGGTGCCTTCCCAGCCGACCACCCCGACTCTGTAGGCCCTTCAGCTTGCTCACGCATAGCTTCAACCTCTCTTTTAGCCGCCCGCCCAGCCTCAGAACTCTTATGCTTCTTACCTCCACCTCGCTTAGGACTGCCCGGACTTGAAAACCCAGCTCCCGCATCACCTTCAGATGGTCCGGCCCCTCCAACAGCTCCTCCAGAAAGCCTTGAAACAGTTGAAGGGCTGAATGCGCCACCTCGTCTTCCCAACCCTGCCCCGTATCCACCAGACTGCAGTCCCGCGATCATGCTTGCCTCCGGGATAGCCCTTGTTAGCACACTTTTCGCTGCGTGCAGTGCGGCATCTTGCCTGCCTTGAAGCAATCCCCCAAGACCTGTAATCCACGTGTTGTTTGACGCAACTCCTGCAGCGAATATCCCCCCACCAACCATGTTCATTAAATGGTTCATCGTAAGCGGTGTTGCCCCAACCATTATCAAGCCAACCATCGTCATGCCCCAAGCGATGACAGCACTCATAATTGGGGGGCCGAAAACTGCCGGCTGCCAATGGATTAGCATGGGTCCGACAGAATTCATTGCGCTTAAAGTAAATACGAGCCATAGGATTTGAACTACTGGTGTGAAAATCCAGTTTACTGCCTCTTTAATGTATTTTCTACCCCAACTGCGCGTTAAGTCGAAGAAATAAAGGAAGATGAGTATTGGAAAAACAGCGGCATATGCTACTACAAAGAAATATCTTAATCCAACCATGAGGATGGTCCAACCAAGAATACTCAACATAATGATATAAACACAGCACACGCCAAATACTTCACCTCCAGTAGCTGCTTCAGTCATGGTGTTTAAATCCCCCAGCGTGGTCGCATTGCTGTTATAAACCGCATCCACCAGTGCTGAGGACAAGTCAAGAAGCGTTTGGTAGATTATGGGTGCCATGGCGACCAATATCATGCTGAACAACAGCTTGGAAAGCATTGCCTTAGCCCTCGCCCTTCCTCTCGGATTCGTGGACTTGACGATGTAATAGAGTGCTGTGAAAAGCACTGCGGAAATGTATAAAGGTATTAGTATGCTATTGAAATACGGGAGTAGGGCGTCTATTCCCGCCGACACTTCACAGTTTCCAGTACTGTCCCAACAGTATATTGTGGGGTTCATGATGATCCATCCTAAAAGGACGTCCATCTCCCATTCAAGCCAGGGTATCATGTGCGCCATTAGGCTGGAAAAAAACTTCCAAGTGTTTGACTGGGATTGAATCGGGATCGTCGCCCCAACCTGAACTAAAGTGAAGGAAATCAAAGCCAAAACTACGATGTAAACCTTAATCTTGTTCATCTTGGGATTTTCGAATCCTTGAAGCTCTTTGAGCTTCCATAATTCCTTTTTTTGCGAGTTCGTCCAATCTTTCCTTTGGGATGTTGAATTTCCCTATTTTTTCGGAGAATATTTTATCGTCTTCGCGAATCTTTTTTTCGGTTTCGTTTGCCTTCCTCCCTTCCGCCCAGAGGGTTTTCCCGATTTTGAACTCGCATTTACTGCACTTTAAATTTTCCCCGTCTTCGTTCAGATACGACAAATCTTTTTCCTTGAATATCTGTTCGTCGCTGTTGCATGTGGGGCAAAGGTTTTTTCCGAACGTTACGTTCCACATGGGAGTTCTCGTAAGCCTTTGACCCCTTAAGGTGTAGTCCTTGTACTTGTGCCTTACAATAGTCTCATAGATTTTCTGCCGTGCGTCATATTCATTCAAGTTGTGTCTTGCAAGCCAGTTTTCTGCAAAACCCTTCACTACTTCCTGCTCTCTCCTGCTTAACGGGAGTTTTGCCGTGTATTTTTTATCTTCCATTTTTACGTCACCCTCCTTCCGGGTGCTACTGGAGTCGAAACCATTTTCCGCAATCCAGTATATAGTTCGAATACTCTGCGAGTCTCCCCTCCCATTGACGGGGCTGAAAAGTCGTGTCCCGCCGCACGGAAGGCTTCGTCCATCGTCATCTTATCTGGGGCTGATGCAGTCCCAGTCAACGCTTCAACACTTGCCCTCACTGCCGCTGAATCTGTAGTCCCCAATGCAGCGTCTAATCCTCGGGCGCGCCTTTCAAGCTCCTTTGCAATTGCTGCCGCCTGGGCCATGTTTGCCGTATCGTTATCAGAAACACTTCCATTCGGATTGATTGCTCTTTCGGCATAGATGTTTGTGGCCTCTTGCAAAGCCTTCGTCTGGGTTCTGATGTAGGCCAATTCTTCAGTTCTTGCTGCCTCTAATTGCGCGGTCTGCTCTGCAGGGGTTAATGTTGTGTTGCTAGCAATCTTCACCTGGTTTTGAGAGTGTCGTCCAAGCTCAGTGATTGAGGCTAAAGTCTCGTCTACTGCCATTCCCGCGTCTGTCGGGTTAAATCCCGAGCGTCGTATCATAGCTCTTCCACTTGCGACGGCTGCATTTCCACCTTCAATAATCGTTTCGTCGAGTCTTTCCCTAGAGATTATTATTTTTTCATACATGTCTTCTGCCGTCGTCACCTGCTTTCGGGAGCCGGTTCCCGAGGCCGCCCAGCTTACTAGCAGGTGCCCTCCCTCGTGACCTAACGCGGGTATGACGCTTTTATCAGGTGAAACATCCCCCTGAGAAATGTCATCCTGAAGCATTTTGCTTCCTGCATTGAGTACTAGAGTCCCGGTTGTCTTTTCTATTGCATACGGATTTGCATCTCTCTTGTCGTAGTCGAATTTAATCGCCTTAGGTCGCATGGCTTCGGGAAGGCTTGCCGCGTGGTCTGCGTAGCGCATGAGAAAGTCGTTCACCCTGGATCCTGACAATCCTTTTTGCACGAGCGCGCCAGCTTCGTCAGAGTCTATGTAGACGCCCAACTTCTTCATGGCTTCAAGCTGCTTCCCCCTCTCCGTTAGGAACGCGTCGTCCACAATCGTTGGGAGACTTCTTGACTGAGTTGCGGGATCCCACACTTCAACAGTATCCCCCATAGTGTAGTTTTCAGTCAAGACTCCCGCCCCCCTAAGGTGTACTGTATCACTAGTTCCTCCAAAGTAGGTTGAATTATTTTCAACGAATTTTCGGGCGTGAGCTGGACTTTCAATATGCACGACGCCTGCCGTAGTGGGAGTGTACTGTCCCCCATAAGTATACTCTCCAGCCCCGCTTGCAGCATTCTCATCATAGTGGCCGGCAAGATCTGACAAGGCTATGAAACCTTTACCCTCCCTAATGCGGTCAGCCCGATGATCCAAATCCACAGCTTCACTGTGACGACCCGCCTTCCTCCTCTGATTTGCCTCATCCCTGAAGTCACTGAACGTTTCCCCCACTTGCTCTCCCTTAACCCTGAATCCGTAAACCAGGTTGCCGCTCGCATCCCTTTCCTGAACGAGATCGTCCCTGTCGAAACTGTGCGATCTTCTTAGTCCGTCGGTAAAGCTTATCTGTGCGTTTCTTCCCCCGTGCTTGCCGATCGACTGGTAAAGCGGGTCTTCAGCTGCATGCAGCAACTCCGACTGAAAAGTCCCGTAAGTCGTGTTTCTGTTAAGCAAGGTATCACTATGCTCGAATGATGTTGGGAGTGTTGCGACGTTTCTGACCATGACCTTCCCCTCGCTGTCGGTAGCCCAATTATCTGGGTTCTCCCTCATCCGCTGGGCTTCATCGTGTCTACCCGCAGCTTCATGTTCCTTTATCTTCTTCGCAGCGCCCCCCCTTAAAATCGGCTCTATTCTCACTCTCTCAACTTGGCCTCCTTCGTAAGCCATCCTCTGCCTCAAGTAAGAGTAGTCTTCCTGGTTTAAGAGCATGGCCCCGCTTTCAGTCCTCTCCAAGTCCATGGTCAAGCTCATGGCACCCGTCTGAGGGTCGAGGATGCGCTCCATCTGGGTGGCTGCCGCAATCTCTTGGGCGTTAAGCTGCACGTATCCGGCAAGCCCTCTGTCGGTGAAAGCCCTTGAGGCGTAATCCCCCATCTCGGTAAAAGCAACAGCATTGTCAAGAGGTTTCGCTCTATACAACTTCTTTTCCTCCTCATCCTCCTCCGACTTACTTGCCTGAGCCGACTCCCTCTTTTTCATTGGGACTGTTTCAGGGTTCCTATGACCTATCCGGTGGGCTCTGAAATGCGTTAGAAGGCTTTCCCTCTTTTTCCTCCATTCTTTAGCGGCCTCACTACTTAAGGTTCCGGCACGCTTTCTCCTGGAAACCTCTTTCTTGAACTTATCGTCGTCAACGTCAAAGATCTCCTCGGAAAAGATTTCACTCCAAGCCTCCTGCTCAGACACTTGGTCAAAAGTCCTTGCCCCAAGTGAAGCATCTGCTATCTCCTGCCTCTTATCCCCCACCCTCGACTGTAAATCCCTGACAAGCTCGGTTCCAGGATGCGCTTCATAACCCTTACCTTCGCTTAAAGACTGGGAATCCGCCAAAACCAACTTGAAGATGTCCTGCCGCTCATCCTTGCTGGAATAATTGTTTTCCAAGCTAGTCAAACACGCCTGCACGTAGTTGGGATCCCTCTCATTTAAAATATCAGTCCCCTCCCGCAAAGCATCCAACGTCCCACTAATAGCGCGCACGTGCGTATCTCGCTTGGCTCTATAATGCGCTTTCACATCATTCCTCTTGTTAACATTAGCGGGTACAGCGGTTCCATCAACTCCCGTAAGTTTAACCAACCTCGCGTCAATCTCAGCAAGCCTTCCGCCAGTCGCAGTTAGCCGCTCTTTTTCAAGGTCTTCAATCTCGGCAAGCGTTTTACCAGCATTCAAAGCCTTCTTCGCTATTCCACCCCTCCCCGTTATTCCCCAAAGCTTCCTCCCTGCTCTACTCCTCCCATGGACTTGCCTGAAGCCCATACCCATCATCCGATTACCAACCTGATAACCCACCCAACGAGCGCCAGGAGGCAGAAGCATGGCGCTCGTACCAACAATAAAAGCCCCTATCTGGCGAATAGGCTCAAAAGGACTAATAGGCATTAAAGCGAAGCCAACACCCCTAACACCCCTTATGAATGCGCCTGCAATCGCCATCTTAGAAGCGCCGGGAGTTTTTGCAAGCTCCATAGCGTAATGCAAAAGAGACATACCTCTAAGCCCTTGCGAAGTGCCCCTGTCCACAGCCCTCATAACCGCACGACTGTCGACGAGCATGGGGGCTACGTGTTCACTCCACCAATGAGTTGGGTAGCTTAAGTCTCGGCCATGTAGCTGTTTCATACCCGTGGAACCTCCCTTACCATAACGCCATTCATCCGGGACGTTACCAGCCATACCTCCACCACTCCTAAAATCAGGAGCCTCAGGCACGGAAGTTGTGGCTGTCACGTCAGAGCCCTCTCCTCCCCCTCCTCCAGTGCCTCCAGCCCCGCCGCCGGAAGCCTTGTCAGGGTGTTTTGGAATCCTGGTCCCCGTCTTATACCCGTGGTAACTCTCCCTCGCGCCCCGGGCAATATTCCCTCCCGTTCTTGCCATACCACTACCATAAGCGCGGGCTGACCCTGTGAAAAATCCACCGACAGCACCTAAAATCCCTAATTTGCGAATACCACCTGCCTTGCGATAACCGCTACTCACACCTCTTCCAATCTCACCGTAAGGCTTCACAGTCTCCTTGACACCACCCCACATCCTACCCCAAATACCACTCATACCCGGAGTAGTCTGTCCGGCCCTCAAGTAACCCACCTGAGCGGCACCTGCAACAATGGAATCAGGTCCGAAGCCCATCCCAACTTGGCCGACGCTTTGAAGCATGGCGCCTGAAAACGTGCCTCCCCGTGCAGCCCCCATCGCGGCTGTTATGCCTCCAACCCACTTGAGCATTCCAGTCACCATCAAGCCCGAAACAGCGAAAGCGGTCATCCCCGCCAAAACGACCAAACCGTGAGCTAGGAAGTGGTCTGGAACTCCCCCACCAGTCAAGGCGATAACTGTTATTGCCAGCACTAAGGCCTGGGCGACGGGCATGAAAATCCAAAGTATTGTGGTCCGAAGAAGGTTAGCTCCTAAAGTTCGGGTGTAGTCGAAGAAAAAAAGGAAGAATGAGAGCGGGAAGAAAATAGCTAGTAATTGGACTACCAAATACCTGACGGCTAGGATTGCAAGTCCGAGAACGGAGATTATGACCGGCAACCAACCCATGACTGGGGCTTGGGGGCCTAGGAAAGCCACTACGACGCCGTTAACCACCTTATCCGACCAATCATCCTCGACAATATTCCATATGGTTTTGACCATATCCAATTCAATATCCAACAGCAACTGAAAGAGGGGCGGGGAAATAGAAACTAAGAACATGCTCATCAAAACCTTGTTAAACTGTGACTTAGCCAATGCCCGGTCGCTGGGGGATATTGAAACATAGACTATGTAAATCGCGATCAGAAGGAGGAGTATTCCATAAAATGGGATAAGCAACTTCAACATTGTTTTAATAAGGTTGGAGACTGCGGGATTACCCTCATCAAAGGGGTAAATCGTGGGATTCAGCCTTAAAGACCATCCAACCAGCCATAACAACATTTCAACGACAGGCTCAAGGAGGAATGTGATGAAGGCATAAATCTGTTCGGCAACTAAGTTCATTATTTTAATTAGTAATCCACCAGTCCAGCTCCACACTGCACTGACAATAGATCCTAAAGCACTCTTCTCAGATTCCCATCCTTGGCTGTAGGCGTTCAAAGATAAGGAAAATAAAACTACTATGACTGATAAGGCAAGCAATCTCATTTTCCTGTTGCAGTTTCGAGGAATGTATACTCCTTTCATTCACATAGTTTATTAGTTTAATCCCTCTAAATAATTAAAAAGTGAAGCTGAAGGCGGCGGTTTTTATTTCAGGGATGGCGGTCATGATAATCGAGATACTCGGCAGCAGGTTGATTGCACCCTACTTTGGAAACTCGATTTTCGTATGGACCTCAATAATTGGGGTAGTCCTCGCATCACTCAGCCTTGGATACTACTTTGGGGGACGGCTTGCAGACAAGGAACCTTCAATCGAAAAGCTTTCACAAATCCTATTATACGCTGGACTAGCAGTCTGCTTCATACCCGCAATCTCCACGCCAATCCTCCTATTATCAACACTTTTTGGATTGAAATTCGGCTCAATAACAGCCTCACTAATACTACTTTCAATCCCAAGCATTCTCCTGGGTGTAGTATCCCCCTACGCAGTCAAACTCGAGACTAAAAAACTCGGGGTTTTAGGTAAAACCGCCGGAAACTTATACGCAATATCAACATTCGGAAGCATCATAGGGACTTTCCTCACAGGATTCGTATTAATCCCGTTGATTGGCGTGAAATCAATTCTATATCTTGTCGCACTCTTACTTTTCTCAGCGTCAATAATCCTATCAATACAAAACAAAATCAAAGTTCTCGCTTCAATCGGAATCATGGTAATGATAATAATATATATTGCCCCAAAAAGCGAGGCATTAGACTCGGCTGGACTCGTTTACAGTCACGACACCCCCTACTATCACATCACGGTGAGGGATGGGGAAAAGTGGGGCCGCAATCTGAGAAACCTACACCTTGATATCGGACTCCAAGGAGGAATGTTCTTAGACACCAATGAAAGCATCTACCCCTACTCCTATTTCTTCCAGGTTCCTTTTACATTGAGAGAAGACATACGGGACGTCCTATCTTTAGGTACTGGAGCGGGTATTACTCAATCAAGCCTTATTAAACACTATCCTGATGTGCGTGTCGATACTGTGGACATAGACTCTGAGGTAGCTAGGGTTGCAAGCGAATACTTCGGTTTCGTTGAAAGTGAAAAATTAAGGTTCTACCTCGATGACGCGCGATTTTTTTTAACGAACTCCCAGAAAAAATACGACCTGATAATCCTGGACGCATTCACATCCGACCCCTCAACACCCCCTCACTTAACAACGACTGAGATGCTTGGCGGGATAAAAGACCACTTGAATGAGGAAGGCATTTTCGCCGCTAACGTAATAGCATCCATTGATGGTCAGTACTCGCATTTTTTCAAAAATTTCGTAAAGACTTGTAGAAGGCAATTCTCATGCGTTCACATTCTTCCGATGAGCGGGGAATTGGAGGAGCTCCAAAACATTATTATAATCGGGATGGATTCCAGTGAATGCATCGGGAAAGAAGATTTGCGCATTCTTTTAAGGACGCTTCCCGAAAACCCAATAGTCGACTGGAAGACATATTCAGCAAACCTGATGTTTGATGACCTAAACCTTACTGGCGCATCCGTTTTGACTGACGACTATGCGCCGGTCGAATACCTTCAGATGAAGGCTTCTGAGAAAGTAGTCCAAAGATACTACCAGTATTAAAAAAAAATTTTTCCCTGGGCTGGAAAAGCCCAGGGCAGTTTACTTTTAACCGCACTGTTGGCTGTATATTAATGATACAACTTCTACTGCTATCAATACGATCACTAGTCCGACCACGGCGTGCACAATACCTTCTTTGGCTTGCTTTCTCGCTCCAGGGTCGTCTGAGGATCCGATCCACTTGATACCGTTAATAACGATAACCAAGGTCGCAACAGCTCCGGCAATCATCTCCAGAAGCCAGCGAATATTGTTCACTATAGAACATATTTGCTGTGCTGTTGTTTCGCTCCATGTTCCCACGGTCGCCTCAGTAGCCACCACGAAGGAGGCTAACAACAGAATGCCTACTAACGGCAACATTTTTTTCATGTTTTAACTCACCTCTTATTTTTAGGGTAAAATATTGTTAAATATTGCTATCAGTCATTTAAAAATACAAATTATAATTTTATAACGATTTTTTCCGTATGACTAGGGGCTTCTCCTTGGTTTTCACCCGGATTAATCTTCACCCCCCGTAATTACCGTAGGGGAACCACGGCTTCGAAATGACCCTTGAAACCGTGTCAATTAACTTCTCATGATCCTCAATTTTTCTCGATTCCACGAACTCAATGAATTCCCATTCCCTAGTTTTTATGAATCTGAAGGCCGCGTTGATAAGATCGCTTTGCCTCATCCTAACCCCTCTTTTAGCGAAGTATATGTTGAGGCTCTTGATTAACGTGACTGTTTCCAAGTCAACTCGTTGTGTGCTGTATTCTTTTTTATCCTTATCCTTTTTTTCCATATTAATATAATATTATAAAATTATAATATACTATTTATCATGGAACTTAAAATACGGGATGACGTGTCTAAGCAGGATAAAATCTGGTTTGCGGGATTAATCCTTTTTCTGATTTTTTGGATTTGGTTTGTATTCTACAGTGGACTACTACTTTAAGTTAGGATTCCTGTAGAAAACAAAATCCCCTCTCCGATAGCCTACAGGCCACTTATCTAATTGTGTTGAGAACTCAGTCATTGATTCCTCTTTGTAAATCCAATCGAGCACTCCTTCAGGCAAAACAATATACTTTGCCGTAAGATATGAACTATTGTATGCGAAACGTGAAGCAGGAAGTTTTCTTCCAAAGTATGACACACTAATTCCTTCAGCAGCGAGTCCCTGGAATAATTCAGTGCCTTGGGCATTAATCTGCCGTGAAATGTGGCTGGTTGAAAGCACAACGTCATCTTGTTGGGTGTTGGCATTGAGGTATTTGGTAATCTCCTCTAATCCTTCCAAGTCTTCCCTTTCAAGCCCACGACCTAAGACGAATGAATTAACATCATAAATGAAAAGTATTGCGAAAGGATAGTATACTAAAATGAACAGAGTCACAATCCGGTTTCGATTAGTTCCGAAAAATTCGACTAATTTCGAGTAAACTCTCAGCAGAAGGACTGAAAGCCCTAAAGCGAAGTAAGGGTATGCGGGAAGTATCAGGTGGTCTGTTCTCCCGATTGCTAGTGTGAGGAGGAATAGGGGTGTGAAAAAATACAGGGGTGCAACATCTTTTATCAGGAATAGGCCTAGTATTCCAATCCAGTAGTAGTCGAAGAATATGATGTCGTATCCCTTAAACAATAGGTCGTCGGAGTAGGGTGTTAGAGTCCTTACTGCCAGAATCAGGTTTATTAATACGACTAAATTGAATCGGCTTTGCCGGAGAATCCAGTTTGAATACTTTCCGAAAGTAAACTTAATGTCTTTGACTACAATAACCAGCAATTTATCGTAATATGCTTTAAGAAAAATCCCAAGCCTTCTCCTTGATGAATAGATTAATGCAATAAATCCGAATGAGAGGGCGAAAATGACTATGGTGGGTGCGAACCTCTCTAAAGCATACTTCAAATCGAATAACAGTGCGCCACCGGCTGTTGAAAACAAGATTAGGATGTAAGTAATTGCGGGAAGACTTATTGAGATGTAAAACGCCTTGAACGCCTCTCTCCTCTCACCTCTCACAAGCAAAATCCCGAGAACTGAGATTAAAAGTGCAACAGCAGTAAATTCCGTTAACAATGCAAGTGAAACTGAGAGATACGAGAGAATCCTAAGCCTTCCCCCTCTTACGAAAAAGTATAGTGCAATTATGGAAAGCAGCATTAGCTGGGAGTTTGCGAACCCGACTCTCGTCCAATAAATATTCTCCGGGTAGACCGCGTAGAATAAACTAGCCGTAAGGCCGACTTTCGGTCCTGAAAGGGTTTTCCCGGTGTAGTACAAAAAAATTGTTGTCAGAATACTCTGGAAGGCTGTGATTGATCGAAGGACTAACACTTCATCCCCGAAAATCTTTAGAAACAATCCCACTACTGCGAAAAAAAACGGGGGGTGGGGTATGAACGGGTAGATGATAGAGTATAATCTCATCTCGCCGTTTGCAAGATTCCAAGACAATTCCATGTTGATTCCGTCATCCCAAAAGTAGTGTGGCAAGTCGGGAAGGTTTGTGAAAAGGAGTAATCCCTGAAGCAATAGGATCACGCACAGGATTTTCTCGGGTTTCATTTGTTAAAATAACTTGAATCAAAAGAAATAAAATCATGGACAAGTCAGTTTACAAAAAAATCATATTGTTTTTCATAGTCACGAGAATATATCTCACAGTAATAGGATTTGCCGCGGTCGAATCGATAAGCCCGTACTATGAACCAGAACTGGCCTGGCAGGCTACGCAAAGCCATCCCCTAGTAAACCTTTACGCGCGATGGGATTCTGGATGGTACCTGTCAATCGTGGACTTAGGGTACGTTGCAGACTCTTCAAAGTATCCTGGATACGTCGTTGACGAAGGAATCGATCTCGAAGCCAACAAAGCATTCTTCCCCCTGTATCCACTGCTAGTAAAAGTTCTGGGAAACCCCTTAAACGACAATCTACTGGCAGGAGTTATCTTATCAAACTTATTCTACCTGATAGCACTACTCTTCCTCTACAAACTCGCAGCACTCGACTACTCGGAAAAAACAGCCCTCACCGCAGTATTGTTCGCGCTAGTGTATCCAGTAAACTTTATTTTATCCGGATTCTTCACGGAATCACTATTCCTCGCGCTCACAATCTCGGCCTTCTACTATGCGAGAAAAAACAGGTGGCCCCTCGCAGGAATGCTCGGATTCTTGTCAGCAATCACCAGACCATTAGGCGTATTGATTGTAATACCTCTAATGTGGGAATACGCTCACTCCAAAAAAACAAGAAGAAAAAGTGGGCTGTACCTGCTTCTCATACCATTCGGTCCATTAATCTTTTTCACATACCTCTACACTCTAACAGGGGATCCCCTATCCTTTCTAAACACCCAAAAAATGCTTTTCACGACAGGGTTTGCCAATCCAATAATCCATTCAATTGAAATATTTCTCATTTTCATGAGCTCTCCAGACGCATGGAGCCGCTTAAGCTTTGTAATCTTTTCCGCGCTAGCTTTATCCTACATGTTTAAATGGAAGTTTCGGCCAAGCTACATTATGTACAGCTTATACACAATCCTTATGCCAGTAATCACAAAAAAAATATTTTCAATGCCAAGGTTCACACTAGTAGTCTTCCCAATATACCTGTTTCTAGCGAAAGCATCTGAAAACCAAAAATGGGAGAAACCATTATTAGGTACGTCGCTGTTTCTCGCCACCTTATTCATGATGCTCTGGGTTATCGGGACAACCCACATAATCTAGTCTTAAATACAATAAAAACCTAATCATCATGGTATGAGACGGCCTGATTTAAACCCTCGGAAGATGGCGCTCGATTGCGGCTACGTGAACAGTCTGCTCGGTTTAGACTTGAGTGTTTCACAGGTAACCAATCTTCTAGAAAAAATGAGGTTTGGGGTGGAGGAAAAAAACGGTGTTTTATCCGTCTCCGTCCCCGCCTACCGCACAGACGTCCTCCATCCAATGGACTTGGTTGAGGACGTGGCCATTGCATACGGATACCACAACTTCAATCCCCAAGACATAAACATACATCTTAAAGCTCGGGAGGATCCGACCGAAAAATACTCAACTCTAATGCGGGATGCGCTAGTGGGCTTGGGATTTACCGAAGTCATGACTCTCATACTCACAAACAAGGAAAACCTATTCACGAAAATGGAGTTCCCGCAAAAAGATGTGGTTGAAACCGAAAACCCTGCGTCAATCGAGCACTCTGTTTGCCGTAGCTGGCTTACGCCTTCCCTTATGACCGTCCTTGCCAAGAACAAGACTCGGGAGTTCCCTCAAAAAATATTTGAGGTTGGGGACGTCGTCCAATCCAAGGGAGGCAACGGAAAAAATGTCGCATGCCTTCTTTCACATGCGAAAACCAACTTCTCGGAGATAAAGTCAATCTTTGAAGGATTATTACTCACCTTCAACGTTGAATTCGAGGTTAAACCTTCAACTCACCCGAGCTTTCTACCAGGGCGTTGCGCTGAGACCGGATTCGGATTCTTCGGTGAAATACACCCTAAAGTAATCGAGAACTTTGGTTTGGAGATGCCTGTGACTGGCTTTGAACTGCGGCTCGAAAAAATTTTCCCCGGTATCTGACGTAATCATGGACTCTAAACAAACCTATAAATTAAAGAAACTTATTCGCGAGTTGAAGGGCAAGCGCGGCCGCCACACAGAGCTTATCACAGTGTATGTGCCGGCTGGAACTGATTTAAACCTTATCATGAGTCAGCTTGCAAGCGAGCAGGGTACTGCCACAAACATCAAGTCTAAGTCGACCCGGAAAAACGTCGTGGATGCTTTGGAAAAGTCCATGCAGCATCTTAAGCTTTATAAAAATACTCCGCCGAATGGATTGGCCTTGTTTTGCGGTAACGTGTCTGAGAGGGAAGGTGTACAGCAGATTGATTTGTGGGTGGTGGAGCCTCCCGAACCTCTTTCAGTCAGGATTTACAGATGCGACCAAACCTTTGTAGTTGACCCTCTAGAGGCTCTTGTAACTCCTTCTGACGTTTGGGGTTTGATCGCAATCGACAATAAGACTTCGACTCTCGCAACGCTTAAGGGAGACAACTACACCATACAAAAAAAACTTTCATCTGGCTACCATGGAAAGCACAGGGCTGGAGGCCAGTCTGCCCGAAGGTTTGAGCGCCTTGTGGAAGAGCAGTCCCACGAATTTAAGAAGCGTGTTGGAGAATATGCCGTACAAATATTCTTACCTGAAATCAAAAACCTTAAGGGTCTGATAATCGGGGGGCCGGCAGGTGTGAAAGACGATTTCGTGGAGGGAAGCTTCCTACATCACGAGCTCAAGAAGAAAATAGTTGCAGTGAAAGACATAACCTACACTGATGAATCCGGGATTAGAGAGCTTATCAACACAGCTCAAGACGACTTAGAGTCTGTCGCACTCGTCCACCAGAAGATGTTAATGCAAAGGTTTATGAAAGGCTTGATCGCGGATGGTCAGGTAGCTTACGGGGCAGACGTTGAAAAAGCGTTGGATATGGGTGCCGTAGACACGCTGCTTCTCTCCGACACTTTGACTGAAGACGAGATTGACCGGCTGTATGAGCAAGCTTTGGAGACGAAAGTCACAGTCGAGATTGTCTCAGGCGGCTTCGAGGAAGGGTTCCAGTTGGCTAACACTTTCGGGGGTAAGGCTGGGTTGCTGAGGTTTAAAGTTTAGTTTAAGTTAATATGAAATTGGTGAAAAACTTTTTTCGAAGAATTATCCGCTGGTTTATGACGTGTAATCTTTTATCACCTTTAACAAGGGTTTTGGAAAGTTTTTCAGTTTATGTTATATCGTGTAGGAGTGGGGTGGTCATCCACTATGATTTTCCCTGGCAGACTCCCGTATTTTCTCTGATAAATAAAATTAAGGGCGAGACCGACATGATCTTGAGCGTTCCAGAGGCCTACCAGATTTTTTGGGCTGTGAAGAGAACTGGTAAAATCAGGGGGGATGTTGCTGAAGTTGGCGTGTATAAGGGCGGTTCGGCGAAGTTGATCTGTGAGGCTAGGGGCGATAAGATAGTTCACCTGTTTGATACTTTCAAGGGTATACCAAGTGTCTGCGAATTTGACACCAACCACTTCGTGTCTCCTGGAGAGTATGCTGCATCAACAGAGGAAGTGAAAAGTTTCTTGAAGGAATATGAGGGCGTTCATTTTTATGAGGGGGTTTTCCCAGATTCCGCCGAGCCTGTTAAGGGGAAAAAGTTTTCCTTCGTCCACATTGACGTGGACACGTATGAAAGCACTCGGGATTGCCTGAATTTTTTTTATCCTAGAATGAGCACTGGAGGAGTAATCATCACCCATGATTACTTATTGTCTCCTGGAGTGACAAAGGCGATTGATGAATTCTTTGAAGATAAGGATGAACCCATACTCGAGTTGCCGAGATTCCAGTGCGCGATCGTAAAGACGCAACTAACTGGGAAAAAATAATGCCTTAACCTATCCTGAGCCAGAAGTCCAAATCTCCAACTTCCATGTAGTGATCTATGATATCCAATAGGTAGTGTAGGAGTAATCCGAGTGCTAGGATGAAACTTTGGAAGTGTATTGTGAAAAAAACTATCACAAGTATCACCGGGATGTTGTGTAGGTAACACCTTGAAACAACCTTCCGACGACTACTGTAATACAAACTGTAAGCTTCCAGTAACCTGCCTTTAAACAATAATACTCTAGCTTTTCTCACAATAGGATTTTTCAGTGTCAACACCAAAAAACCATGGTCTAAGACATCCACTCCAACAGTCAGAAAAACAGCCCAGATTAAGACTTCAATTCCAAGGGGGTGGAAGAAATTTACTGTGAGGTAGGCTAAAAACGTCGTTAAAACATGCATTAACGGATTCATATTCAGTAACTTGAACGCTTCGACCGAATCTCGATCTCGAGCAATTGGCGCTGGTAATCTAAAACAGTTTTTGATAAGCCACCCTCATCCAACTCACCTTTATGGTAGCTGTTTAATGCAGAATCAATCAAACCCTTAATCCTATTTCTCTCGTCCAAACCATAGGAATCATTTCCCAAACCCCAATTCATATTATCATATCCCTTATAAGAGTCAAAACCCACGCCCCCCGGTTTAATCCAATCATGAGTGGAAATCCTGTCAGTGTGAGCCTGCCTTAAAAGAGAGATCTCCCTTTGTTTAAGCTTCCTCTGCCTTTTAACCTTTTCCTCAAGCTCCTTCCGCCTAAGCATCTTCTCCCTTCCAGCAAGCTCAATCCTCTTCCTATCCTTAAGCTCGCCCTCCACACCCTTGAGTGAATCCGCCTTCGACTTGAGCTTACCTTCTAAGGCATCCTTTTCAAGGTCTTTCGACGACTGGGCGTGAGGTTTCTCCCTCCTCTGCCTGTCGAACATCAAGTCGAAGAATTTCCTTGATGATTTCTCCCTCTTCTCGACTTGCTTGAAAGCAATCCAAATTACCACACACACAATCAAGACGAAACCGACAATGAAAAAGGGATTGCGTAATATCGGGTAAATTACACTCAGAAATCCAGTGTCCAACGAAAAAAATGATACGGCCATCTCCATTAAATAATGTTAATGATATATAGATGTTAGAATAAAATGCAAAAAAACCTTTGCGTTGTGGCCCTAATAATCCTATCTTCCACAGCATGCTCTTCAACCGAAAACATTGGAACCTGCTCTAAAGACTTTTCAGACGCTCGGTTGGGAACTCACATCGTCGCTGAAACCTGCCGGAACGTCGGCGTCTTCTCGATTGGGGGATTATACGACGGGCAATGGGAGAAGCTAACATACTTTTACCCTAAGCCTTGGTCGGGCACATACTTGACTGTAAACGTTGACGGAAAATATTATGCAACCTCCGACCACCCGAAAAACACCATCCAAATGGACCCGTATTTGACGAGTCCACCAACAGTCCAAGGTGAAGGCTTAACAACCAGGTGGATTCTCCCAGACAATATCCACGTAACACAAAAACTTAAGGCAGTGGAAAACGGGACTAAAATAGGGGTCACAATAGAAAACAAGGATTCGCAAACACACAAAACCGCAGTCAGACTCCACCTGGATACTATGGTCGGCGTAAACGATGGGGCCCCAATATACATTCCGGGAGACGGCCTGAAAACCTTTGAAGCAGAGTATCAAGGTGCAACACTAAACTTCAAATACTGGAAGGCCTACAACCGCCAAGACGACCCGACAATAGTGGCAACCGGGTACATAAACCCTGAGGAAGGATTATCCTACCCTACAAAAGTATTGATAGCAGACTGGAAGAGGAGTAAAGACTACCCGTGGGATTACGCGATAACTCCCGGACTCACAATCCTGGGAGACAGCGCACTACTACTGTACTATAATACTATAGAGGTGACTCCCAGCGGCAACTACTCCATAACAACAAACTTCGGAAGCGGAAAACCAGTGCTGCCGAAAGAGAAAGGGGAATTCGGAATAACCGAAATCACATCAGACAACGTGTACGGAACATACTGCCCCACCAACAAAGTCAACATCTCAGTCGACGTGATAAGCTCCAAGGAAAAAAACGAAGGAATAGTCACACTAAAAATACTTGAGAATGGAAAGCTCGTATACAATGAGAGCAATCCGACAGGTCTTGTGGATGAGGACTCGTACAGGAAAATCAAGTTCAGCTGGCAAATACCCGAATCCCAAAAAGACAAGTCGTTTGACGCGCAAGTCACCCTGACAGACAAAGACGGGGGCGAGATAGACGAAATCGAAAAGCCAGGGTTCATAAAAATCGACGCGAGCAAATGCGAGCCCAGAGAGAAAAGAGACCTCGGGCCCTACGTAGTATTATTCTTTGCAATGCTCTTTTTCGGGACAGCTGTTCTCGTTGTCATGGCAATCTTTAGGAAGAGGGGGAAGGTGTCAATAACTAAAGTCGTTGATGAGAAAGGCCGGGTGAAGGTGACTGTGTTAAACGACACGAAAGAGGACCTGAACAAATGTGTTGTAGAGGATGGCATACCCTCCCAGGCAGAGTTAACGGTATCCACAATGGCGGTGATAAGGAGAGACAACAAGCTGGTATGGGAAATCGAAAAACTAGCTTCAGGGAAGACGGCAGTCCTTGAATACAAGATCCGGGGGGCTAACGTACTCCCACCCGCAAAAATCACTTGGGATGGCGGGGAAGAAATATCCGCCTAAAAAAAAATTTTTTGAGCAAACAAAACATTTATATACTATATATAATAATTACTGATAAGGAAGCCTCAGAGCGGTTTTAGTATTTATATTATTAATTCTAATCCACTACATCATTTTTAAACTAATAAGAGAATAAATTAAGGTTAAACTAAACGAGGTTGTTGGAAGATGAAACAAACAAATAAACGAATGATGTCAATGGTATTCACCTTGACGATAGTGGCCTTACTATACTTCTCAGGGCCAAGCACCGCAATAACAGCCGCTCTAGGCGCTATTGCAGACGTCTACAGAGGGCAGCTGGCTGCCATAACAGGTTCAGTGACCCTAAACGACTATGAATTCATAATGAATTCAGGAACCGTGATACTTACAATCGACACGGCTTCTGACGGCTCATTCAACTGTACACTCCCGAAAGTGACTGGAAGTGCGAACGTGACTTGCTCCAACAACCAAAATATCAGCGTTCTCGCCTCTTCAAGCAACTGGGATTACGGCTACGGCTACGGCTATGATTACGGCTACGCCTACAGCCCTTACACATACTCCTACCAGTACGGATACGGATACGAATACGGAAGCAACTGGCTTAACACAGTCTTAAGCTACAACGTCCTGTGGAGAGTGCCCCGAACATACGATATCGGTGAATTCACAGCTACAATCAACGTATACGCTGATGGTACACAAGTTCCTGTGGGAAGTGAAAATGTTCAAACATTCACAGTAAACAGGCCGACAGTACTCATTAATGAAGTACTCGCCAACCCGTCCGGGACAGAGCCAGACGAGGAATTCATAGAACTCTACAACACCGAGAACACGACAGCCAACATAACAGGATGGACGCTGGGCGACGGAACAGGAACAATAGTGAACTATTCCCTCAACGGAACAATCTCAGGCCAAGGATTCAAGGTATACTTCGGAGCAGAGACCGGAATCACCCTAAACAACGCAGGAGACACAGTCTACCTGTATGATACGCTTGGAGCTATCGTTGATGAATTCACATGGAGTTCGGATCCAGGTCAGGGTATATCCTTTGTGAGATCCGCTAACGGCGGAGACAACTGGACGACCACGGACAGCCCAACACCAGGCACAACCAACGAGGAGGTTGCATTCGCAATGAGCCTTGAAGAAGTCTGGAACCTGGTCTCGATTCCAGTGACTCTCAGCAACCAGACACCCCAGTCGACTTTGAGTTCGATTGCCGATAAGTACACTATCGTCTGGGGCTATAATGCGACCGACACGGGTGACCCGTGGAAGAAGTATGTTCCCGGAGCGGCAATCGGAAACGACCTTGCCTCCATAACTCCTGAGTGGGGTTACTGGATAAGGGTTAACTCGACGTCAGCCACCCTGAATGTCTCAGGTGAGGGGCCAACGACAACAGACATCGCATTGGTTGACGTCTGGAATCTCGTCGGCTTCCCATCTCTTACAGCAGCTGCAAACGTGTCGGCTGCGCTGTCTACAATAGACGGCAATTACACGATCGTCTGGGCTTACAATGCGACCGACACGGGTGACCCGTGGAAGAAGAACGTTCCCGGAGCAGCAATCGGAAACGACCTTGTGGCATTAACGCCTGGTTATGGACTCTGGATTAGGGCGAACGTGACGAGCGAAACCTTGACGATATGAACTTAAATTAAAAAAAAATTTTTGGAGGGAGACACAAAAAATGATGAAAAAAACAATGATAATGCTGTTAGCATTAATATTATGTACGGTACCAGCGGGAGCGGTGCCACAATTACCGCATTCGTACACTGGTAAAGCCTATGTAGGTGGCGTGGTAGCGCCACAGACCAGTGCGATTCGTGCGGTAGCCGGAACATCCGGCATAGATTGGAATACAACAGTTCAGACTGGTACAGGTGACTGGACCCTTGACATAACCTTTGACGACACCGACACTGTCGGTACGGTTGAGGGAATGACTGTGGGCGAGACTGTTACGTGGTATTTGCGCACAGTGCAGGCTACGACAAGCCAGCCGACTACTGGTTCAACAACAGACCCATTTAATTTAACCATTGCAGCATCCTGTTCTGACGGATTAGAGAACGGAGATGAGACTGGGGTTGACTGTGGAGGAAGCTGTCCGCTAGAATGTTACGCAAAGACTGCGGCACTAAGCGCTGGAACACTAAGCATCCACGCAAACAACAACGGTACGACAGTATTGACTATTACGAACACGGGAGCAAACGCCTTAACAGGCCTTACGGTTACCGTGCCCGCGTTCAGTCCAACGGCAGGGGCAATAACTATTACGTTTACTGCTCCAGCTACGGGTCTAGCATTCGGTGCGAACGTTCAGGTTACTTTGAACGTGACTGTCGCAGTTAACACGACTGAAGACAGGTATGTGGGAACGATCAACGTGACCGACGACAACGGCACAATACAGCAGGCAGTGATAACAATCGACACGACCTCTGCTTCGGAAATCCGGAGGAAGACCAGGCGGATTGAAGTAGGTGTCGCTGGACTTGAGGGTGCGCCAATCTGTCTTGGATTGCCAGTAGTCGTTACATTAGTTGACGAGAGCAGGGGCGAGCCAATAAAGAAGGCTGACGTAGACGTTTATCTCGGCAATGAGGCTAGAGTGAAATTCAAGGTCTTCTATGGTGAGACAGACGATATGGGTGAATATAAGTTCACTCCGACAGAGGCAGGCGACTACCTAATAACCGCGTCTGGTACTCGCTATAAGTTGGCTGAATTAACCGTTACTGTGGCACAGTGTGGTGAGACTACCTCGACCATGCCTATGACAACGACGATGCCAATTGTGATTACGACAACGTCGGTAACACCATATACTACGTCGACGGTTACGGCAACGACGACCGTGATGGTTGTGACAACAACGGTTACTAAGGTGGCGACAACAACTGTGACAGCGCCTACACCTCCAGCAACGCCAGGTAAATCCTCTACAGGAACGATAATAATTGTGATTATCATCGTGATAGTAGTTGCAGCGATATACCTGAAAAGCAAAGGAGGAGGAACGCCGCCGGCAGAGCCGCCAGCAGAGTAAAATTAGAGGGAGGGATTAATTTCCCCCCTTAATTTTTATTTTTTAAGGTTTGGGGTTGTGTAATATAAACATGGAAACTAAAATCAAAGCGGTGTGTCTCCTAACGGTTTTGGCACTGCTTGCAGGATTAGCCTCCAGTGTAGGTGTTACTACTGCATTAGCTTCTATTGCAGGAGAGTATTCTATTGTCTGGGGTTACAATGCGAGTGATATATCTGACCCATGGAAGAAGCACGTTCCCGGAGCGGCCATCGGAAACGACCTTTCTGATTTGGGTGTTGAATGGGGCTACTGGGTTCGATTGAATACCTCCCAGGCCACTTTGAACATAAGTGGAACCGAGCCTTCTTCAACTGATGTTGGATTGGTTAACGGGTGGAATCTAATCGGGTATCCCACGACTACAGCTCAGGCTGCGGCAACCGTTTTAAGCGGTATTGCGGGACAGTATTCTATCGTCTGGGGTTACAATGCGAGTGACAGCGGCGACCCGTGGAAAAAGTACGTTCCCGGAGCGGCCATCGGAAACGACCTTGCCTCATTTACTCCAGGATTCGGATACTGGGTGAGAGTGAACGCCACTTCGGCGACACTTACAGTGTAAGAGGGTTTAAACAATTAGAGGACATAACTTCGAGGTTTACATTAGATTTGAAATTAAATAGAAAATTAAAATGAACTTAAATTTCATCTCTTTTGAAAGTGAGGATATTCCAAAAATACTAAAACCATATAATAGAAAAATAGATGGTTATGGGTATATTGTTAATGTAAAAAATAAAAAGATTAAAGAAACGTGTAATACCTGTGGATGTGATATTAAAGCTGAAAATTTAGGTAATATCCTACCCGGTTCAGATACATTCCTCTGTGACAATCCGAATTGTTTTGCATTGTATCTAGCGAAGGAAAAGATATACTAAGATGGCTGATCGGGCACCATCGATAAAGAATCTATTAAAATATTTTTCTCATTTTAAAGAATCTGATCCCACATTTAATGTTGTTGAGTATAACGAGGAGTTTGAGGGATTTGGAAAATTAAATAAAAGAGATAAAGAAGGAGTTATAGGATTTTGTAAAAAAGGTTTACTTCCTGAAGAATTTAGTATCTGGGATATTGATACGAGAAGTAAAGAATATCTGAAGGAATTTGATGGGTTTATATCCGACGGACATTGGGCTGCATTAAATATATCCATTCAAATAACAAAATATAGTAAAGAGAATAAACTTGGTAAAGCAAAATTATTAAAAAGAACCTTAAACGAGCAATTTGAAGAGGATGGAAAAAGGATATACAATCTATTAGAATCTGGGTTTTTTGATAGTCTTTTTTACGTACTTCTCAAGCAAATCAAATCACAATATAAAGATTTAAGAACTGCTCAAAGAAAGTTCAATGAAATTTTTAAAGATGTTTTAAAATGGTGTCCATTTGCAATTTGGATAAAAGAATATTCGGTATTAAAAGATATTCAAATTCAAGTTTTGCAAAGAATTGTAACTAAAGGTGTTCCAACACTTTTTCTGATTGCACATGGAAAAAAAGCAATAATAATCCTAGATAACTTAATTGAATATTTTTCTACCGAAGATTGGAAAGAATTTGACATTAATACACGAGATTATGATTTAAGAAAAATTCCTTCGAAGAGGGCAATTATATATAAATTACCCCATCCAACAGATAGTAAAATATTCTAACTTTAAATACATTGATATGATGACAAAATCAAAAAAAAGGATATTTTTTTTTATTGTATTCATCTTATTCTTTACTTGTTCTGTTTTTTCCGAGCCTTCAATGCCGATGCTGATTCCCGAAGCCTACAGTGACGGCTTCGCTTTCATAGACGGGGAACCTGCCCCTCGCGGAGTAAACATTACAGTTCACTCTGTTTTGACAAATGAGATTGTTGGTGAGGGTGTTGTAGCAGACGACTCAGGTATTTTTAGCGTGGATATTATTTTAGACAACCCGTTGACTGACGTTGATGAGGGTGCGTCGAATTTCGAGCCCGTCAAGTGGTGTATGGACGGCATCGAGGTTTCCATCCCCGCCCGCGGTATCGACAAGGCCGAGTCTGGAGAACTTAACATGGGTTTTGAAATCCATTTGAATTCAAGTGCGGGGAAAGTTAGTTGCAGTCAAGTGGAGGTTCCCATACCAGAAGCTGAGGATTCAACTATTTTCTACTACAAGGTCTTTATCGGACTGCTTGTCATAGTAATACTCCTTCTTATTTTAATTGTCTTTTCATTATATCTACATAAAAAATAAGAGGTTGTGAGTTGAGAATGAAAAAAACATTATCTTTACTGGTTTTCCTTGCCCTACTGTCATTTGCGTCAGCAATCCCCCAGATACCAGAGGCCTATGACGGAGTAGCATACGTAAACGGTGAAATCGCAACTTCGGCAACGGAAGTGTCAGTCCGCTCCGCCTCCGGTGACGAGTGGAAGACTCAGGTGATTTCAAAGGGATTATGGACTCTTGACGTAACATTTGACGACACCGACACTTCAAATGATGAAGGTGCACGCAATGATGAACCATTAACATGGTTAATAAACGATGAGGTAGCATCTATCGAGGGAATTTCAAGTGATGTCGCAAACACAGGAGAGTTGAACATGAATGTTATTCTGTTTTTGGGATCTGCTCCGCTAGCACCTGTAGCCTCAACGACTATCCAGGATTCTTCTGATGCTTCAACTTCGACTTTAAATGTTATCTCTCCTGCAACAACTTCAACTTTACAGTCGTCCGAGTCCACTTCGACCATGCCTTCTGAAGTGGATCCCTCCCAGACTACCGTGCCCGGTGCAATTTCTAACTTGCTTGCGAAGAGGGAGACTACGACTACATTGACTTCTGAGATTATGGTTTCGTCGAGCTGTTTTGACGGGGTTCGAAACAACGGTGAAGTGGGTGTTGATTGTGGGGGGCCGTGTCCTCCCTGCGAGGAGGGCGGAAGCAACCTTCTTTACCTGGTTTTAGGGGCTTCAGCCGTATTGGTCTTCATCTTGCTCACTTTCATATTACTGGTCGTGGTTTTCATTGTTATCAAGAAGAAGAAACAATGAATGTTTCTGAGGCAGTCGCAAAGCGGCGGAGCATTAGGGATTACTCTGAAAAGAAGGTCGAACGGGAAAAGATCGATGAAATCGTCGACTCGTTTTTTTGGGCGCCTTCAGCCGGAAACCTTGAGGCCCGGGACTTGATAATCGTTGAAAAAGAGGGTCTAAAGCTTAAGCTTTCAAAAGCTGCCTTCGGACAGGCTTTCATCGCGCAGGCCCCAGTAGTTTTTGTAGTCTGCGCTGACACAAAAACGGTTATCTCCTACGGCGAGCGAGGCATACACTTGTACTGCCTGCAGGATGCTGCGGCGGGCGTGCAAAACATGCTACTTACTGCAACTTCCCTGGGCCTTGGCTCCTGCTGGGTGGGGGCGTTCAACGAGACTGAAGTCGCCGAGCTCCTAGAGCTTCCGGAACACGCACGGCCCGTAGCAATCGTGCCCGTAGGATACTCTAAAGAAAGACCGAACCCTCCCCTGCGGGAGAAGAAAACCCATAAAAACGGTTGGTGAGTCAATTGCTATTCTTCTAGAAAAATCCAGTTCACTTTTCCTTTGCTCGCCCACACTATTTATTTATTTGTTACTATCACTTACTCATGGGTGAAGTAGAAGACATTATCGCGCGCGTGGTTTCGGAAAGCGGGAAAACAGAGGCTGACATCAAGGAGAAGGTCAAGACTCGGAAAGAAAAAACTCACGGACTCCTCTCCGACTACGGCGCAGTATACGCCGTCGCAAAGGAGCTCGGCGTCGACTTGGACGGGAAGCAGGCGCCGCTTACGAAAATCAAGGAGGTTTCAGGCCAGAAGAACCTTAACGTCTTAGGCCGCGTGAAAGTCGTCTTTTCCCCCCGTGAATTCAACAGGAAAGACGGAACGACTGGCTACTTTGCAAGCATAATCCTATTAGACGATTCCGGGGAAATCCGGCTAGTACTCTGGGACAAGAACACCGAGCTTACCAAACACATTCAGGTGGGAGACGCAATCCTGGCTAAAAACGTGTATTCCAAGGACAATCAGGGGGCATTCGAAATACACGCTGGCTCACTCTCAACAATCAACATTAACCCGAAAACAACTGAAGCTAAACTCCCGGAAATCTCCGAAAAACTCTACAAAATCAAGGAGCTTACTGAAGACAATCCTGCCGTAAATATCGTACTTCGCGTTTCGAATTACCTGCCGAAGACCGAGTTTACGAGAAGCGACGGGAGCACGGGATCTCGGGCGTCATTTATCGGTGAAGACGAGTCCGGGAAAATAAGGGTCGTCTTGTGGGACAAGTCCGCTGAACGCGAAATCGGAGACGGTGACATACTAAAACTTGAGAACGCGTACACTCGGAAAGGATTTTCCGAAGACATAGAACTTCAAGCAGGCAACCGGTCAAGGATAATCGAAACAGAAATAAAGCTTAAACTACCCCCCCTCGAAACCAAAGCTAAGGCGTCCAAACTCTCCGAATTAAAGCAGGATGAAAGCTCTCTTACCGTGGAAGCGCGGGTTTTAAGGGTTTTCCCGCCAAGGGATTATTCCGGGGGAAGTATGGCCTCAATCATCATGGGTGACGACTCAGGGACTATTCGGGCGGTATTCTGGGATGAGAAAAGCGGGGAAGCCGAAAAGCTATCGAGGGGGGACGCGGTAGTCATACAGAATGCTTACACTCGGGCAAACATGAACGATGAAGTCGAAGTCCATGTCGGAAAATACGGAATTCCGGAAAAATCCGACAAATCCAAGCTGCCATCACCCGAAGACATTGAATTAAAGTTCACAAAGACTAAAACTATTTCAGAGCTCGAGCCTTCTGAAGACAGGGTTAGGGTTTCAGCGAAAATAGTGGATCTTGAAGAGGATAGGAACATCTTCTATATGACCTGTCCCTCATGCAATGGGAAAGTCCAAAACCTTGGTGGCGCGTGGTTCTGTGACGCGTGTGGGGACATTGACCCTGACTCAAATCTTGTGGTCTCCTCGGTATTAGAAGACGACTCCGGAACGATTAGGGGCGTATTCTTCAGGGAGAATGCGGAAAAAATACTTGGATTAGACGCTGAAAGCGCCATGAACCTCATCGGGGAAACCCAGGACGAGACAGCACCCTTAAAAGAAGCTAAAAAGAAGCTTAAGAAGACACCACTAACACTTCTGGGTAGAGCCCGCTACAACGACTTTTCAGACCAACTCGAGTTCATCGTGGATGAACTATCCTAAGCGTTTTCAAGGTGCGTCGGATGAGAGTGCTTGGACGAACCCAGGATTGAATGCAAACCGCCTTTACCCCCACCCCCCCTTGTTTTTTTAAGGTAAAAGAGTGCGAAAGCCACCGCTGCCAGAACCAAAGCTATGATAATAAACTTTAACATTACAGAGCCTTCTTCCCTTGCACCACTCTTCTCCTCATCACGGGTTGAAGTCAAAGTCGAGGTGGTTGATGTGCTCGTCGTAGACGTTGAGGATGTAGTGGATGTCGATGTCGTTGAAGTGGTCGAAACGTACCTCTTTGCGGAAACGTTCACCCCCCACTCCACCAGATCGTCGATTATCCGCTCAATACCATTGCTCGTTACCTTGAATTCCTCGTCCATCGTCACAGTAATGGTGTTTCCCACAAGCGTTTTGTCATACCGTATCCTGCATTTAGTGTCAGTACCCCACTCAGTATCCCCTGAAATGATCTTTTTTTCCACGCGACCTTCAATTAGTTCAGCACACTTAGAGCCATACCCCTGCATGAACCTGTTTGTTGGAAGGTATCCGTCGGCAAAGTAGTTGGAGGCGACGCAAAACGCGTGAACCCTCTGGCACAAGGACTCAGAATACTCTGACTTGTTAAACCAGTCTACTGCAAAGTCTAGGGCGGGCCTAAACTCCTCATCCCCGCACAAAACCTTGGAGTGGGATAAAAGCCTTAATGGGCAGTTTTGAAAGTCCTTGTGAAGGTGGGTGTCATTAAAAATCGTGTCTGGCAGGATAGAAGGGTGGCCCACCAGCGAGTAATTCGTGCAGTTAACGTAAAAATCGTATGAAGGCATGTTCTTCAGGCAGAATTTATCCCACTCAATCGGCGTGTAGTCAGTGAAACACTTATCGATAGTGTCAGCACCCCAAACCCGGCTTACAGCCTGCTCGCAAATGAATTTATGCGTCTCAGCAAGCCATGCTGAACTAACCGATGCGAGAAGAATAAGACTTAACAACACCCCTGAAAAAACCCTCATGTTATTACATAAGCTAAAAGAAGATAAAAGCTTTCAACCCAAAGCAATAAGCGTTAAATCCCTAAGGGCCGGACCCAATCCGAGAATCAATACAACAAACTTTATGAAGATCCGGGATAAATCATCAGACTCGTATTCACGGTCAAGCGTGTACAAAACAAGGCAGACCACAAAAACCTTGAGCGGGAACATGACTATTGCCGAGCCCACATTATCTATCAGAAAGTTGGGTAGCACGTGCTTCTCCCTAAAACCCAAGTAGTCGATTCCAACATACGTGGCACTCGCATCCAAAAGATGCGCTGCGAGCACTGAAAAATTAACGTAAAACGGCTCACACCTCAGGAACAAGACCATTTCCAACTTCCTCAAGATTAAAAGGCACAAAACGACACTTAAACCAAAGAATAAGAGGGCAAGTGTTAGACCCCTCAGGTCAGAGACATGAGTTAAGATTAAAAACAGATTATAGGATGAAAGGGCGACTCCGACTGAAAACACCCCTAAATGATAATTTTCCCTTAGAAGAAGAACTGATACAAGCAAGACAATCCCAGTTAAAACAAACATCGTGAAAAAAATACCGGGAGCAACCACAAAGAAATTCGCAGGATAAGACGCATACCCCGGGTAAATTCCAAATCCACGGTCAACGAGCTCGCGTGCAGTACCCCCAAAGAATATAAACGGGATTGTCGCAAGGAAAAACCTTCGATCCAGTTTGAAATTGAATTTTCTGAAAACCCCGATAATCGCGTACACGCAGAAAAAAAGTATTACAGCATAAGTAAGAGTATTTACTAACGTGTAGCCCGGAGACCAAAAGTGCTTTAAAATAAAATCCGCGAAAGCCATGAACATCCATTTTTATAGGGATAATACCTATTTATATTCCAAGCTTGCCCGGCTGAAAGGCGTGCGCTATGCGGCGCATGCTAAACGAAAAGCTCTAAGAGTATAAACTTCTTAAAGTAATATTAAAGATTTCAAAGCAACGTTAGAATATGGCACGTCATCACCAACCACGAAGTGGTTCACTGGCATTCATGCCCCGGAAAAGGGCTAAAAAACAGACGCCTAGTATACGGTCTTGGCCAAAATCTGATGAAGCTAACCTTCTGGGTTTCGCCGGATACAAGGCCGGGATGACCCACCTCATAGCCACAGACAACAATAAAAACAGCCCCTCATCCGGATTAGACGTCCAAGTCCCAGTAACAGTGCTTGAAACACCCCCCATGTTCGTTTTGGGACTTAGGGCTTACGCAAAAGGCTACTGGGGAAGGGAGACCATGACCGACATTTGGGCATCGGAAATCCCCAAGGAAATACTGAAAAAACTCAAACTTTCTAAAGGAGAAAACCCCGGAAAAAAACTCGACGAACTATCAAAAAACGAAAAACTAATCGACGTAACAGTAATAGTTGCCACTCAACCAACGCTCGCATCCCTTCCCAAGAAAAAGCCGGACGTCATGGAAATGGCGATAGGTGGGCAATTAAGCGATAAAATCGAGTACGCCAAACAAATACTCGGAAAAACAGTTTCAATAAAAGACGTCTTCGAAGAAAACAGTAACACCGATGTCTGCGCAATAACCAAGGGTAAGGGTTTCCAAGGCATAGTAAAACGCTGGGGTGTACGTATAATGACTCGAAAAGCCACCAAGGGAAGGCGCCACAGCGGAACGGGAGGAGCATGGACTCCAGCCCGAAAACTCTGGACTGAACCTCAGCCGGGACAGATGGGATACCACAGGCGGACGGAATACAACAAACAAATTATAATAATCGGTGAAGACGGAAGCTTAATCACCCCTAAAGGGGGATTTCTAAAATACGGTCTCGTAAAAGGGGATTTCATCGCAGTTTCGGGATCCGTTCCAGGACCCTGTAAAAGACTGGTGAGAATCAACATTCCAAAGCGGGAGTCAACTCCCCTGGAATTGGATGTCAAGTATGTGAGTCAAGAATCAAAGCAGGGTGTGTGATATGGTCGCAGTATACAATACTTTAGGGAATTCAAGCGGGAAAGCGGACTTACCAGACATATTTTTGACTGAATACCGTCCAGACTTAATACAAAAAGCAGTCGTCGCCACACAAGCTGGGAGACGGCAGACTTTCGGGCCAACACACTATGCGGGACTTCTAACTAGTGCAGACTATTTTGGACGGAGGAGAGACGTATACCGGATGACGATCAACAAGGGAATGTCAAGGCTTCCAAGGGAAAAAACAGGAGGCGGAGGCTTAGGCAAGGTAAGACGTGTCCCCCAGTCAGTCGGTGGAAGGCGCGCCCACCCCCCGAAACCCGAAAAAATTTACTCGAAAAAAATCAATTCAAAAGAATATTCTCTGGCATTAAAGTCCGCGATAGCAGCCACAGCGAAAAAAGAGTTGGTTGAAAAGCGCGGGCACATAATCCCTGAGAAAAAAGACATTCCATTAATCACAGACGACTCAATACAAAAAACATCAAAATCCAAGGAATTGCTTGAAATCCTAAATAAACTCGGATTTCAACCCGAACTTGAAAGAACAGGCAAAACAAAACCCCGTTCCGGTAAATCCAGGATTCGAGGAAGAACAAGCAAGAAAAAAACAGGAGTCTTAATCATAGTTTGTGAAGATGAGGGAATACGAAAGTCAGCATCAAACATACCTGGCGTAGACGTCGAGACAGTGAAATCCGTGAACGTTTGCGACCTTGCTCCCGGAACACACGCTGGAAGACTAGTCTTGTGGACTAAATCAGCAGTCGAAAAAATAGGTGAAACAGTATGACAGACCCGTATTCAATACTATTATACCCCCTAATGGGTGAGAAATCAACTGGAATACGCGAGAAGGAAAACAAACTAACGTTTGTGGTAAACAAAAATTCAACAAAAAACGACATAAAGAAAGCCATCGAAGAATTATACAAGGTTGAAGTGGAATCAGTGAATGTCATGAATGCACTAGACGGCAATAAAAAAGCATACATTAAACTATCTGAAAAACATTCGGCAGATGAAGTGGCCTCACACTTCGGAGTAATCTAATATGGGTAAACGACTTCCAACACAAGTTAGGGGCTCTGGAAGGCCAAGGTATCGGGCGAAACCACACTCATTCAACCCTAAAATAAACTATCCCAGAACTTTAGGGACGGAAGACACGACTGGAGGTCAAGTGCTGGATCTACTCCACGACGGAAGACGCACGGCAAGCATTGCGAAAATACTCACCGAAGACATGAAAGAAATCCACCTGATAGCGCCAGAAGGCATTGAAGTAGGCCAGTGGGTCGAATTCGGGGGAAACGCCAAAATCAAAGCCGGAAATGTCATGCCCGTAGGAGCAATCCCGGAAGGAACAAGCGTCTACAATATCGAACTAAAAATTGGTGACGGAGGAAAATTCGTACGCTCTTCCGGAGGGTCTGGGTCAATAATTTCTCATGAGAAGAAGCTTAACTTAACTCACATACTGCTTCCATCGAAAAAAAGTATTGCTGTTTCAGATGACGCTAGGGCTACAATCGGTATCGTCTCGGGAAGTGGCAGGACCGAGAAACCGTTCGTCCACGCCGGCCAAGTATACCATAAAATGAAGGCTCGCGGCGGAAGGCTTTATCCTAGGGTCAGCGGTACTTCAATGAACGCTAAGGATCACCCGCATGGAGGTGGAAACCATCCACACGTCGGCAAACCAACTACAGTATCCCGTGACACGCCTCCTGGAAGGAAGGTGGGTCACATCGCAGCAAGACGTACAGGAAAGAGAAAGTAAAATGGCGAAGAAAGAATTTAGTTACAGAGGGTACAAGCTTGATGAGCTCAAGTCCATGCCAATGGATGATTTAGTGAAACTTCTACCTTCAAGAACAAGGAGAAAGATTAAAAGAGGTTTCAACGACAGGGAGAAAAAGCTTCTCATAAACATTAAGAACTCGCAAAAAGAACTCGCAACAGGCAAGGAAGTCCAGTCAATCAAAACCCACTGCAGGGACATGCCAGTTCTACCAGACATGGTGGGTCTAAACATCATGGTCTACAATGGAAAAGAATTCATATTCGTCGAAGTAAAACCAGAGATGATTGGCCAATACTTGGGTGAATTCGCACCCTCAAGGAAAATCGTGAAACACAGTGCGCCCGGAGTCGGGGCAACTCGATCATCACTGTTCGTACCGATAAAATAAAAATGGATCTCGCATACTCTTACAAACCAAAAAACACGGAATCCTCTGTTAGGGGGATGGCTAGAGACATAGACATATCCTTCAAGGATGCAGTTGTCGTATGCGATTCAATAAGAGGATTGAAGCTGGAAGAAGCAATATCCTACCTAACAGAAGTAGTAGCACTTGAAAAACCAGTACCTTACCACCGGTTCAACAGTTCCGTAGGCCATCGTAGAAACCTTGAAAAAGGAGGCCCAGGAAAATACCCTCAAAAAGTGGCAAAAGAAATAATAATTTTACTTCAAAACATCTCGACAAACGCTGAATACAAGGGACTTTCAACCGAAGACATGAAGATAACCCACTTGCAGGCGCAAAAAGGTGTAACCCGAAGAAGGCGAAAGCCGAAAGGGCGCTGGAAGGTCTGGAGAACTCAACTAGTACATATTCAAGCAGTATGCGAGGAAAAATAAAATAAAAACAATGGCACTTGAAAAACAATTTATGTCGGAATTTGCCGACGACAAATGGCGCACATCCGCTTTCAAAGCGGAGTGCACCTTAATTAGCGGAGGATTATAAGGTAAAAACAATGGCACTTGAAAAACACTTCATTCAGGAGGGCGTGATAAGAAGCGAAGTAGAAAGCTTCCTAAGAAACGAGTTAAACCGTGCAGGATACAGCGGAATAAACATACAAAAAACCCCACTTTCAACACGAGTCATACTATACGTGGAAAAACCACCACTCGTCATCGGGAAAAAAGGAAAAAGAATCAACAAACTAACCACAACACTCTCCGAAAAATACGGAGTCGACAACCCCTCAATAGACGTTCAAAAAATAGAGGAACCAATGCTCGACCCCAACATCATAGCTCGAAGAATCGCAGTAGCATTAGAGCGCGGCATAAACCGAAGGCGCGTAGTATACAGGGCGCTAAGGGCTGTAATGGGTACGAAAGCTCGGGGAATCGAGATCATTCTCTCAGGGAAGATTGTCGGCAAGGGCGGACGATCCAGGTCTGAAAAATACCTTCAAGGATACATGAAGAAGGCTGGTAACTCCGTAAGGCTTGTTCGAATAGGATCCACTCAAGCCTACCTTAAAGCGGGTGTCATTGGAGTGACAGTAAAAATTGTTCCTCCAGATGCGGTTTTCCCAGACCAAATATTCCTCAGGGATAAGCCTGCAGAAAAAGCAATGGAGAAAGAGGCTGAGGAGCCAGCCGCTGGAATTGAGGGGAAGGCGCCTGAAAAACCCAAGGATAAAAAAGAGAAGGCGGAAAAACCTGCGAAAAAAACAACGGAAAAAAAGCATGCGGAAGAAAAAAAGCAGGTGAAATCGAAGAAAGAGGAAAATCCACCTAAAAAAGAAAAAAAAGAGGAGAAGGCAAAAGAGATCGCAGCTTCGAAAAAGCCGGAAATCGAAGCCTCAAAGGAAAAACTCTTAGCCGAAAAGTCGGAATCAACAAAAAAGGAATCCCAGAAAAAACCTCGAAAAAGAAAAAGGAAGCCTAAACCATAGTTTAAATACTATCATCTGATATAAATTAACCTTTAAAATGGCAGAACTTCATACAAGCGAAATAGCGAAGATGAGCCCTGAAGAACAGGATAAAACCATAGTTGAGCTTCGAAAAAGCCTCATGAAAATAAACGGGGGCCTCGCTTCAGGAGGCATTCCCGAAGACGTTGGGAAAGCACGGGAGATGAGAAAGACGATAGCCAGAATACTAACTATTAAACACGAGGTAGAACTTAAAAAGAAATGATTTGTCCTAAGTGCGGTCTACCTAAGGAACTTTGCGTTTGCGAGGAGATGACCCGTGAGGGTCAGAGGATTCGCGTGCGGCGCGACCGACGTAAGTACGGTAAATACGTGACACTCGTCGATGGATTCGAAGGAGTTGATGAAGGAAAACTAGCCAAGGAGTTAAAGTCGAAACTTGCTTGTGGAGGAACAGTGAAAAAGGGCGTGATAGTGCTCCAGGGAGACCATTTGGAAAAGACAAAGAAAATCCTGGTTCACATGGGTTTCTCAGAAGGCAGGATAGATTAACCGTGACCGAACTCCTATTTAAATGATAACTCCTTACAATATACTCCGCCACGAGTTGATTGGCCTCTGGGCCTCTGTTTCAGGTAAAAGCAGGGGGTCAACAAAAGACCTTTCCGGCGAAATCACGGCGGAAACAAAAAACACAATAACACTCAAAACAAGGGGTGGAACGAAAAAAACCATCCCGAAAAAAGACAACACATTCAGGCTAAAACTACCTGGAAAAACACTGGTCGAAGTTGAAGGAACGCTTCTTGCGGGAAGACCGCAAGATCGAACCAAGAAAAAGATCAGGATAACTTAATTAAAAAAATGAAGAAGAAGGAAGAAAGCAAAATAGAATGCACAGATGATAAGTGCCCGACGCACGGGAGCCTAATAGTCCGGGGAGCATACTCTGAGGGTATTGTGATGTCCGATAAAATGGGGGGTACTGTGGTCGTTCAAAGAGATTATTTTGTGCATTCTAAAAAGTATGAGCGGTATAAGCGGTCGAGGTCTAGGCTCCTGGCTCACAACCCACCCTGTATTAACGCGAAGAGGGGTGATTTAGTAAGGATTGGAGAGTGCAGGAGGCTTGCGAGAAACGTAAGCTTCGTAGTGCTTGAGAAATTAACTAAAGAAGATGGCTAAACCACTTGGAGGATTTACGAAAAACCTTCCTTTAGGTAAGGCAGTGAATGCCAACGTCACCAAATGCCTTCCAACCGGAGCGAGGTTGGCGTGTGCTGACAATAGCGGTGCTAAGGAGGTTGAAATCATTTCTGTACGGGGTTACAAGGGAGTCCGCAGAAGGCTTCCTCGCGCTGGAGTGGGTGACATGATCATTGTCTCAGTGAAAAAGGGAACGCCAGAGATGAGAAAACAGATTATGAAGGCTGTGATCATCAGGCAGAAGAAAGAGTATGCCCGAGTTGACGGCACAAGAATAAGTTTCGCCGACAACGCCGCCGTAATCGTAGGTGATGATGGTGTTCCAAAGGGAACTGAAATCAAGGGTGCGGTTGCCCGGGAGGCAACTGAGCGTTGGAACAAAATCGGTTCAGTGTCAACAATAGTCGTATGAAATATCATGAAAAAACCATCTTCTAAAAAACCCGGGAAACAGAGGAAATGGTTGAGTTCAGCCCCCCACCATAAAAAGCGGAAGATGACTGCCGCTCACATGTCAACCGAGCTTTTAGGTAAGTATGGTAGAAGGTCGCTTCCAGTTCGGAAGGGGGATACTGTTCTGGTTAAAAGGGGCGAGTCCAAGAGTCTTTCAGGTGAAGTAACCCGCGTTAACCCTAAGACGGGTAAAGTTTATGTTGAGGGTTTGACTGTGAAGAAGATGGACGGGACCGACGTCGAGAAGCCTCTTCACGCGTCAAATCTGGAGATCACTGATCTACATCTTGAAGATAGGGAGAGGAGAGAGGTTTTGGAAAAAAAGATTTCTAAATAAGTAAGATGGCTCACAGTAAAAGAATTTCAACGGGATATGGGAAAAATCACAAGTGGGTTGTAACCCCTAAGCCTGGAAGTCACAGGAAATTAGATTCAATCCCACTCCAAATTGTAATCAGGGATGAGCTAGGTCTTGCAGACAACGCCCGTGAAGCAAAGAAGATAATACGGGAAGGATTGGTTTTGATTAATGGTGTTATCCGAAGGACACACAACTTTAGTCTTGGAGTTATGGATGTCATACAAATACCGAAGATCAAGAAAAATTTTCTAGTATTACCCTCAAAAAACGGCATACTGGTCACTGAAACATCCGACGCCGGTGCAAAAATTAAACTTAGAAAAATTGTTGGAAAGAAGACAGTTAAGGGGTCGAAGACTCAATTAATGTTGTCTGACGGGAGCACTCAAATCGCCGACAAAGTAAAATGCGGTGTGGGAGACACACTGGTTTTGGAAACTGAGTCGGGAAAGACTAAGAAGGTCTTACAGTTTAAGGAGGGCAACACAGCATTAATCGTTTTCGGAGTCTACAGCGGCCAGGTTGGAAAGATCGCGGAAAAGCTTCCCGCAACTTCTGCTAGTAAGTCCCTCACCAAAGTCGGAGAACTTACGACTCTTTCAGAGTATGTTCTAGTAGTCGGTGAAGAAAAACCCCTAATACCTCTATAAAAAAAGAATGGATTACTCTAACCTAATGCAAAAGCCAAGAATTGAAAAGGTTGTTGTAAATATCGGAGTTGGAGAGTCTGGAGAGCGTTTGGGAAAGGCTGAGCAGTTGCTTGAACTGTTAACTGGCCGAAAGTCTGTGAGAACGGTCACTACTCACAAGATCCCGACTTGGAATCTTAGGGGGGGTGAGCCAATTGGTTGCAAGGTTACTCTAAGAGGTGGTGAGGCTGACGAATTCCTTAAAAAATCTTTTGAGGCGGTTGACGGCAGGCTTTTTTACTCAAATTTTGATTCACTAGGAAATCTTGCCTTCGGGGTTTCCGAGTACATTGATTTCCCTGGGGTAAAGTATGATCCCGATATCGGTATTTTCGGATTTAACGTTTGCGCGACGATAAAGCGTCCTGGTTTTCGCGTGAAAACCCGGAAGTTGAATAAATCAAGAATACCCCCGAAGAGTGCGATCACTGCCGACGAGGCGATAGAACTCATTAAAGAAAAATTTGGTGTTGAAGTTGAGCGAAAAGAATAGTAAAATTGATGCGAGAAATCTTGTGTGTGTTGTCTGCGGCAGTCGCCGAGGACTTATACACAAATATGAAATAAACATTTGTAGGCGGTGTTTCCGCGAGACTGCAGAGAGCATCGGCTTTAAGAAGTTTAGTTGAAAATGGAGTCCAAGTTATTCGATAGGTGGGATTATAACGTTGAAGTATCCGAGGATTGGGCGAAGCGGTACATCACTATTAAGCCGATTCAAGTACCCCATACTTCAGGGAAAAACTTCGGCAAGCAGTTTGGCAAGTCGAAGATGAATATCGTCGAGCGTCTTGTAAACAAGATGATGCGTTCAAGCCAGGGTAGTAAGAAAGTTGCCGGGAAATACATCAGGGGACGCGGTAACACCGGTAAAAAGCAGAATGCTCTAGGCATTGTTGAAAGGGCGCTTGAAATAGTTGAGAAGAGGTCAAAGCAAAATCCTCTTCAAGTTCTTATTAATGCAATAATTCAGGCCGGGCCCCGGGAGGAGACGACAACCATAATTTACGGCGGAATAAGATACCATAAGGCTGTGGATGTCTCAGCCCAAAGAAGAATTGATTTCGCATTAAAATACATATCCCTTGGGGCTTTTGTCACGGCATTTAAAAACAAGAAGCCTATTTCCGAGTGTCTTGCAGACGAAATCGTCTGGGCTGCCAATTCAGACACGAAATCTTTCGCTATTCAAAGAAAAGAAGAAACCGAGCGTATAGCTCAATCTGCCAGGTAATTAAGATGGGAAGACAAGAGAAGGCTGCTCAAAAGGTTATGGGGCTTGTTGACAAGCCGGAGTTTATCCGGAACATGGGTATAGTCGCCCACATTGATCACGGAAAGACTACTTTATCCGATAGTCTCCTCGCTGATGCGGGGCTTATCTCAACAGAAACCGCTGGAAAGCAGCTTGCACTGGACTTCCACGAGGACGAACAGCAGAGGGGAATCACAATAAACGCTGCCAACATCTCTATCGTGCACGATTACAAGGGTAAGAGCTACCTCATAAACCTGATCGATACACCAGGACACGTTGACTTCGGAGGTGACGTGACAAGGGCTATGCGCGCCGTTGACGGCGTCATCATAGTTATATGTGCTGTGGAAGGTGTCATGCCCCAAACCAGGACAGTTATCAACCAGGCGCTTAAAGAGCACGTGCGCCCAGTCGTATTCGTGAACAAAGTGGACAGGCTCATAAACGAGCTTAAACTCACTCCAGAAGAGCTTCAAAACCGGTTTATGAAGATTATTGCGGAAGTAAACAAGATAATCAAAATGAAGCAGCCTGAAGGCGTAGACTGGACTGTAAACGTCAACGAAGGATCAGTCGCCTTTGGAAGCGGCTTCCACAAGTGGGCGATAAACGTCCCCTACATGAAGGGGACGGGAATAACCTTTAAAGACATTATCGACTACTGCAGCGAAGACCGGCAAAAGGAACTTTATGAAAAAGCACCAGCCCACTACATTATATTGGACATGGCGGTAAAGCATTTGCCAAACCCGCTTGAAGCCCAAAAATTCCGTATCCCCAAGATATGGAGGGGTGATCAGGAGTCTGATATCGCAAAATCAATGATCGAGTGCGACCCTGAAGGAAAGCTTGCGATTATGATTACAAACATCCAGACCTTCGATAAGAGGGAAGGTGAAGTCGCAACCGGAAGGATATTTTCGGGAACGATCAAAGAGGGTCAGGAAGTATATCTTATAGCAGCAAAGTCTACTGAAAGAGTCCAAAACCTGGGTGTTTACATGGGCGGGACGCGCGAGCGAGTGCAAAGAGTTCCTGCTGGAAACATTGCGGGAATCGTAGGCCTGAAAAAAGCTTTTGCAGGCGAAACCGTTTCAATCGAAGACATGGAACCTTTTGAGGCCATAAAACACTATTCAGAACCCGTTGTAACCATGGCTATCGAGGCAAAACACATGAGAGACCTGCCCCGAGTAATCGAAGTACTCCGCCAAGTATCCAAGGAAGATCCGACGCTCAAAGCCGAAATCGACGAGGAGACTGGAGAACACCTTCTTTCCGGTATGGGAGAGCTTCACCTTGAGGTAATCACAGACAGGATTAAAAAAGACGGCTTGGAAATCGAGACTTCCCCCCCGATCGTGGTGTACCGGGAGACGATAAACGGTTCGTTCGGACCAATCGAAGGAAAATCCCCAAACAAACACAACAAATTCCAGATAAGCATTGAACCCCTTGAAAAAGAAGTTTTAAAAGCCATAGCCGAAGGAGAAATACCTGAAGGCCGGATGAAAAACAAGAGCAAAGACTTGCGAGCCGAGCTTGTAGAGCATGGAATGGACAACGAGGAGGCCAAGAGAATAATCGACATTTACCATGGAAACATCTTAGTCGACATGACCCGGGGAACACAACACCTCGACGAGATAATGGAGCTTATGCTAGACGCATTCGAAGACGTCATGAAAAACGGACCGCTCGCCAAAGAACCCGTCATGGGAGCGAAAGTAAAGCTTATGGACGCAACATTGCACGAAGACGCAATCCATCGGGGGCCAGCCCAAATATACCCTGCCATAAGGCGCCCCATCTACGCGTGCATGTTAATGTCAAAGCCAGGGCTCCTGGAGCCCGTTCAAAACGTCTGGGTTGACATACCCCAAGACTTCATGGGATCAGTCACAAGAGAACTACAGAGAAGGCGGGGAATAATCGGGGATATGAGCCAGAAAGACGAGCTCATGCAAATCGAAGGAAAAATGCCGATTGCGGAATCATTCGGATTCGCAGGAGACATTAGAAGCGCCTCGGAAGGACACGCCCTCTGGTCGACAGAAAACTCGGGATTCGAAAGACTCCCAACTGAACTACAACAAAAAATAATCAACCAGCTAAGATCTCGAAAAGGGCTTAAGGCAGAGCTACCTAAAGCCGAGGATTATATGGAATAAAACGCTTTTATACTACTAAACCCAATAACTATGCCTACCTTTAGGATAAAAAAAACAACATTTGGAGGAACGATAAAATGGCTGAAAAACCACACATAAACATGGTCTTCATAGGGCACGTAGACCACGGAAAATCAACGCTCGTAGGAAGACTCCTCTATGAACTGGGGGAAGTTTCAGAGCAAAAGATGAAGAACCTCAAAACCGAGGCTGAAAAGATTGGAAAAGGATCATTCGAGTTCGCATGGGTTATGGACTCGCTTAAGGAGGAACGTGAAAGGGGAGTGACAATTGACATCGCCCACAAAAAGTTCGAAACCCAGAAAAACTACTTTACGATAATTGACGCGCCAGGCCACAAAGACTTCGTGAAAAACATGATCACGGGAACAAGCCAGGCCGATGCGGCAGTACTAGTCGTATCAACCCCAGACGGCGTACAACCCCAGACCAAGGAACACGCATTCCTTGCGAAAACACTGGGTGTAAGCCAGCTGGTAGTCGCCATGAACAAGATGGATGCGGCAGGATACGACGAGGCGAAATTCAAGAAATCCCAAGAAGAAGTTTCAAACCTTCTGAAAAGCATCGGATACAAAGTCGATGAAGTACCCTTCATACCAGTCTCAGCATTCGAAGGAGACAACATCAAGGAAAAGTCAGACAAGCTGTCATGGTATAAGGGAGACACATTCCTTGCGGAACTAGATAAGCTAACAGCCCCCGAAAAACCGGTCGACAAGCCGCTAAGGCTTCCAGTTCAAGACGTATTCTCGATAACCGGAGTGGGAACAGTCCCTGTAGGAAGAGTTGAGACCGGAATCATGAAGCCCGGGCAGAAAATCATTTTCATGCCCTCCAACGTAGTCGGCGAAGTTAAGACCGTTGAAATGCACCACGAAGTAATCCCGCAAGCCGAGCCCGGAGACAACGTCGGATTCAACGTCCGCGGAGTCGGGAAAAACGACATCAGGCGCGGAGACGTAGTAGGCCCTGTCGACAACCCGCCGACAGTCGCAGAGGAATTCACAGCGCAAATAGTCGTACTACAGCATCCGAGCGCCATCGCGGTCGGATACACGCCAGTATTCCACGTGCACACAGCGCAAATAGCATGCACGTTCACGGAGTTGATCAAGAAAATCGACCCGAAAACTGGTTCAGTCAAAGAGGAAAAACCAGAGTTCCTAAAAACCGGTGACGTCGCTGTAGTCAAGATTAAGCCGACCAAACCCCTAGTAGTTGAGGCTGCGAAAGACTTCCCACAGCTTGGAAGATTCGCAATCCGAGACATGGGACAAACTGTTTCGGCTGGAATGATTATGGAAGTGACACCGAAAAAGATGTAAGGTAAATCAAAACCTTACACTCTTCTAATTTATCTTCAAACATGGAAAAAGCAAGAATAATATTAATCGCCAAGGAAGTTGCGCAACTCGAAGACGTGTGCGAGCAAATAACGGGAGTAACCAAGAAGACGGGCGCGAAATACTCCGGCCCAGTGCCAATGCCAACCAGGAAACTAAAAGTCACAACCCGCAAATCACCAGACGGCGAGGGAACAGGCACTTGGGAGCGCTGGGAAATGCGCATACACAAAAGAATCATAGACATAGACTCAGACGAGCGAAGCCTACGCCAAATAATGAGAATCCAAATACCAGACGGCGTGCACGTCGAAATAGAGCTAACTAAATAAAAAACCCAACACTCCAACTCTTATTAAAACAAAAACAGCCAAATAAATTATTCTACACGCTCCCGTGGTGTAGTCCGGCTATCATTCCGGCCTTTCGGAACCCTTTTCTTTCTTTTAGAAAAAGAAAGAAAAGTGTTTCATCCCAAAAGAAAGAAAAATGGGGTGACGAGTTGAAGAGAGCCGGTGACTCGGGTTCGAATCCCGGCGGGAGCATCGGAGTTTCCCGATGAGAAAGGTGCCATCTTCGTCCCCCTCCAAAGGGGACTCGATGCCACTGAACAAATGAGTTTGTTAGCTTTTAGATTATTGTGTCTTGTGTGTTACAACTTTAAGTACTTTTGATAGAATCAAGGTTGTCACTAAAAGTAATATCGATAATAAACCTCTTCCACTGATAAGAAAGATTACTGTGATTAAAAATAAACCTTCTGTAATCCATTCTACTTTTTTCCTTACTATTGCCAAAATAATTGATACTACGAATAAGAAAAATATTCCAGATAGATAAAGCCAGATGGAGATAACATCAAGAAATATAAAAAATAATACCGTAAACAAGTATACAACAAGTTTAGAATTTTTCATATTTTTTTATTATATTAAACTCAACTAAATTCTCCAGATATACTACCTTCCTGACATAATACAACAACTTCTTGTATTACGGCATCTGATGAAAGCATTTTTCCCACATTTGACTTAAATTATGATGGGCTGATGTCCACTCTTGTACCCGAATAAAAATTTTGATCTGGTAGTATCCAGTTCTTGTTAATAGTGATATTGCAATTGTGGTAATCTTGCACGTCATTATTTTGAAAAGCAAGATCACCGCCGAATGTAGTGGCAACAACTAACTGAAGCTTTGGTGTGCTTGAATATTCTTCATTAACACAACCCGAAATAAACAAGGTAAAACAAAATACAACTATTACAGTTAATGTCTTCATCCCCAATAACTACTATGTAATCTCCATTAATAACATTCAAATATTTAATTTTATTTTACAGTAGAAAAAAAGTGTCTTCTAACTTAGTTTCTTTTTGGGGGTGAAGCACCTTCTTCTTTTCTAAAGAAAAAGGGGCTCTTCGATTCCCGGCGGGAGCAAACCCTTTTCTTTCTTTTATTTTGGGGTGAAGCCTTTTTTTAAAGGGCTTGAAGAAAGAAAAAGTGTTGACGAAAAATGAAAGTAATATTTTGTTTAATTAATCTGGCTTTTCCTTCTTGTGTGTACTGATGGCGCCGGGAACCTAAAGTTTTTTAATAGGGGTAGCATCTGGCGTTTCAGCCTGTTGAATGAGAAATGCTCTAATCCAATATCATAGTTGTGTTGGCTGTTTATCGCCTGCTGTTGCGGGTCTTGCATAAGTGCTATCATCTGTTTTGCAGCGTACTCGTCTGCGTGTACATCTTGGCCAAGTTCGATGAAGCGGAATCCTCTAGGTTGGATCTCGCTTATGTAGGCTCCAAACTTTGCCACTGCGACAATTGGGATGCCGTTATGGACTGCTTCAATTACCGCATTACAGAATCCTTCATTTTTCGATGGAATTACGACTGCATCAGCCCGTTTATAAGCTGTTCCAAGGGAGAATAAATGCCCTCCAGGATAAGTTTTCCTACCCAATTGATCTCTCTGGGTATATACAGGTCCAAGTCCAAAGTTGTCACCGAGCGCGAATAACCCTCCCCCCTCAAGAAGTTCAACACCCGGAGTTTTCTTGGCGAGAGCCCTAATCTTCCTGATTTCCTGTTTACCCTCATCTCCTACTTCATGAGTCAACAATACCTTAACAGTCCTATCCCCATACCCCTCACTCTTAATCTCTTCGTGCAATAATCCTGCAAGTGCGATCCCGCGAGGAATATCCTTTCTAGGCACAACTCGCAGGGGTATGACAACAAGGACATCCTCTTCCGTTAGTCCAAAATGCTTATAGAATTCATCAACCTCATCATCCCTTGGTAGGGCGGGAGGCTCTCTAAAGTTCATAACATTCGGCCACAATCCAACAGCAACATTATCCCTGCCCATAAGCTCAAGCTGTTTCTTCACCCACCGCCCCTGGGATTGATTAATAACACCTATTGAAAGCCTATCAGCCCCAAAACTTATTTCTCGAAGAAGGGCTGGAAGCCTTACAGCCCCAGCTTGAGGAGTGTATTTATCTGGACGCTCCCACGCAAAATCGTGGTAGTGGCCGAGGAAGGGCAAGCCACACTCATTGGCTGCTTGAATTAATGCGAGTGAGAACGCCATGTTGACTGGAAAACACGTGTTCTCCCCAATGACGTAGTCAATACTGTTTTCACGAATCTTTGCCACGATGTCTGGTTGTATTTTCGCGGCAAAACGTCTTATCCTCATCTCATCCTTCTCGCTTATCTCACCTTCCCTAAAAGCTTTCTGAGTAATCCTTCGAATAGTAGACCCTCCCCCTTCAACCAACTGAAAATGTGCAGCGGGATTAGTGAACTGGCGATTGGGAGGTATGAAGTTGGGGGCGAAAGTCTGCCCACTATAATAGAATGGAATGCCTCCAAGGGAACCGAGTATGAAAGCTACTTTATCTGACTCATTTGACACTCCGTCGAGTGTAGTCTTCTCGGATCTCGCATCGAGACGAAATGAGCTTATGAGGAATTTTCTGTCGCGAATCCATGGGGCGAGTTGTTCATTGATGTCATTGTTGACTGCATTGTTCGGTGGCATATAGCGTGTACGAAGTTTTCCCTTCTCCATTATATTATCTTACGCAACAGTACAATAAATAGGGATTAGCGGCTCATTTTCTTCCGTAAGTACGAGGTTACGGTTTCATGGTAGCGTACTATTAATCCGATTACTATTATGCCTTCTATGAAAAGTGGTGCTGGCTGGCTGTAGTAACCCCAGACTCCGAGCGCGCCGGTGTTGGTCCACAGGTTGAGTGTGAATCTTTGTGTTGAGAGTGGATACAGCCACATAACTCCCGTGTCTGTGGGAGTGTCCACGAGCATGTGTATTAATTGTCCTATGAATGCGTATACGGCGCCGTCAGTGCGGAAAAGAGCGTACCCGATTATGACTAAAGGAATCGCCCACACGAACGTGTGGGTTATTCCCATGTGGGGTACTCCGGGTATTATGTGGTCTAGGTTCGCGCACCATCCTGCGAACAGAAACCAGAGCAAGAGTTTCTTATCCTTGATGTTTTGGATGAGTAGTGGAAATGTTATGTGTCCGTACATCATTTTTTTATTTAGCCTCCTTATTGTGTTTAATGTGTAGTATATCCTCTATTTCGCATTCAAGAGTATTAAATTCCTTCTCAAGCAACTCAACTTCCTTTAGAAATAAAATCTTTATCTTGTTCCTAAAGAGGTAGATTAATCCTAAAAACATTAGTGCGCCTGAAAGAATCATAGTCTCAACGGTTAGTCCTTGAGATAATTGGTCTCCAAACCTGTTTTCAATGTAAAGGGTTGGAATGTATCCGATAAATGAGACGATGAAAAAGTCCCTAGTCTTAATTGGAGACACTCCCGCAGCGATTGTCGCCACATCGTTTGGAAAAATAGGCACGAGACGTCCGAAGAAGATAGCCCAAAGACCCCGTTTTTTAATCGCCGCTTCAATGTGCTTGTATTCCCTGCAATCCATCCACTTCATAAACGCGTTGTGTCCTATCCTCCTTGCTATGAAAAACAAGGCCATACTCCCAATGGTCGAGCCGATTATATTGTATACCAATCCCCAAAACCATCCGAAAAGGTATCCGCCAGCAATTGAGATGAATGGTCCTGGCAGGAAAAAAATAATTGTCTGGGTTATGTGAATCAAAATCAAGACGATGGGCCCCAGGCTTCCGTAACCCGCAACGTAATCTTTAATCTGACTGGTATCAGTGAAAAAAGCCCTCAGGTGCGCGGAAAGAAGTAGTGTGACAAGAAGGATTGAACAAATTACCATTAAATTGGCATGCTCTATCCTATGCTTCTTAGAAATCACACCTCCTAACTGCATAAAATAAATTAGTGGGCGATGTTAATATACGTTACTCAAATAATTTAATCCATGAAAATAATCTCAATGAACCCGCGCCACGGGAAAGTCTCAATACGCGTGGACTCGCTAGACGACCTGTGGTATCTAAGCCAAGTAGTAATTGTCGGGGATTTGGTCAAATCAAAGTCTGTGCGAAGAATAAAAGACAAGGAAGACAAGCTTAGAAGCGGAGGCGGAGAACGGAAGACTATAACCATTACCGTTAAGGTTGAGAGGAAGGAGTTCAAATCCGATGATGACTCACTGCGTTTTTCAGGTGTTATTGAAAGCGGACCAGAAGATCTCGTATCCCTTGGCTCCCACCACACCGTAAATGTTGAGAAAGAATCGGTTTTAACCGTTATCAAGGACAAGTGGTCTAAAATCGATTTAGACCGTATTAAGGACGCTGAAAAATCAACTCTTAAACCGAAATTCCTCGTGGTTATCGTGGATGAGGGTGAGGCTACTTTCGGACTTGTTAGAGAGTCGAAGATAGAGTACAGTGATCTTAGGCGGAATGTGGGCGGTAAATACGACATTAAAGACAGGGAGTCCAGGAAGATGGAATTTTATTCCGAAGTTTCCGACATAATCCAGAATACTTCCGGTAAAGACGGGGTTTCAAACGTTATTTTAGCTGGGCCCGGTTTTGAGAAAGAGAATTTCTTCAACTTTATTTCCGAAAAAAATATTTCGAGGATTAATTTTCTGGTTGAAAACACAGGTTCCTCTGGACGAAGGGCGGTTTCCGAAGTATTGAAGCGGTCTACAGTCCACAAGCTTTTAGCCCAACTAAACTCTTCTCAAGACATCCAGTTGGTTGAGCGAGTACTTGAGAGAATCGGCAAGGATGACGGGCTTGCCGCATACGGTCTCCCCGAAGTGTTTAAGGCCACTTCGATGGGAGCGGTTGAAAAACTTTTGGTCTCGGACACCGTCTTCATGGACCAGCGGAAGGTGATAGAACCCATAATGCTCGACGTTAAAGCTAGGCGGGGGCTGGTTCACATCCTAAACCACGACTCTGAGGCGGGCCAGCAACTGGACTCGTTGGGGGGGATTGCCGCACTCTTAAGATTCAGAATCCAATAATAAAATATGCCAGCTGAAAAAATACTTCAAGAAAACCCGAAGTCGTGGGATAAGGCCACGGCTTTGGAAAAAATTGGGGCTGCTCACGAACTGGGGGTGAAATTAATTCGAGATATCAAAGACCCTGATGGCGGGCATGGTGTCAAAGGAATCACAGGAGGAAGTGCAGTTTTTATGATATCACAAGATCCGAACGATGCTAACGCACATGAATCCATAACAGTCGTAAACGACCGGACTCAGGGCCCCAACGCCTACAAGTTCACTCAAACAATCCAAAATGTAGGGGTGGCGGAAGACGGCCATAGAATTATCACTCCCAATAGCGTGGAGTATGTGCCCGAGCTCCCCCCGATTGCGGGGGAAGACGGATTAGGTTCGTATGACTTCAGGCTCCCGCATCTAGTCGACAGAATAAATCTCAATACAACCGAGCTTTCTGAATTCGAGGTCACTGTTCCAGATGTGGGGAGATACCATTGGATGAGAAGCGACGGCAGCTTCGAAGGTGAATCTGTTGGTAGACTACACCTTCCCGGTGAAAAAACAACTTTCCTCTCAGTGGGGGGCAAAGTCAAGCGATACGACACGAAAACCGTCCAAGACGAGGAGCTTGGACCCATTGAATCTGCCGACGTGACCGAACTATCCTAGTAAAACCATTCGAGGCTTGCGTGGCGTTTTTTCATGTATTTTTCACCTTTACCTAACTCTACCATAAGGCGCGCTATGACGCCGTCAAAGAAGACCATGACCGTGTCTTCGAATAGTGTTCCAAGTGGGGTGAGTGATGCGAACTCTCCTTTAAGGGTGCTTTCAGTGTAGCTTTCCTCAATGTCTACTTTCGTCCTCCCCTTAATCTTTACGATGTGGTCTGAGAGTCTCCCAACCTTTTCTTTGGGATACGAGGTAATTGTGAGAACCCTGACGCCAATCTCTTTCGCAATCTTTACAACATGGTAAACCTGACTAGTCCTGCCTGAACCAGATACTGCCAATAGAAGATCCCCCTTGTTTATTGCGGGAGTCGTAGTCTCGCCGACAACATGGGCTTCAAGGCCGAGTTGTACAAGCCTCATCGCGAAAGACCTTCCAACAAGGCCGGAGCGGCCTGCTCCGACGACGAAGACTGAATCAGCTTTAAGGATTTCATCCACCATGCGGTCTACTTCATTGTCGTCTAACTCGTTCACTGTCTTTTGAATGTGGTCTGCGATCTCCTTCATGGCTGGTTTGACTGGCATGGTATATATATTCACTCCAAGTCATTTAAATCCAATTGGAAAACAAAGCCGGTTTTACTAAAACCTAGTTTTTCATAGAATTCGTGGGCACCAGTCCGTACAATTCTCGAAGGCAGAAAAAGCTTGTATGACTTTGCATTCTTCGCGATTTTCACGCACTCCTCCATGAGACTTCGCCCTATCCCAGATTTCCAGTATTTTTCGTCCACGACAACGTGTTCGGCGTAGGCGATAGGCCTAGTAAATAGTACAAATACTTGCTTTACCCATAAATTACTGACTCAGGAAATGGCCCAAAAAATATCCCGTAGGGACTTAATGAAAGCTGGTGTTGCCGCGGCGATTCCACCAGCCTTGATTAGCTTGGCTTCCGGCGGCGAGAATCAACCCCTAAAGTATTCGACCTGGGATTCAATAATCGATGAGTCGGACTACTCCATTAGAGTCTCACGACAAGTCCTTGACATCTTCGAGCGGGAGTACGACCAACACGAGGAAGACATGTATGTGTTGCTTGCGAACGCCCAAACCGGCGTTATTGAGAAGGCGACGAGCATGTTCTGCTACAAGTATGGCGCTGAAAACTGCGGGGCAGAGCGGGGGCTATTCCGGTGGCTTGACGAAGTCTCCCGCCAACACGGCTACTTCGTCGTCGGCTACTACCACTCTCACCCTGGACCTAAGACTGCTTCAAGGGCCGGGGACGTACTCTCAGGCGACGACATCCCCCGCCACGACGACGTCGAAAACGACGTATTCCGCCTTCTCGGAAACGGTTTCGCTGGACAAGGCATCCCCTTCGAAACCCGCGCCTTCGTACCCCTCCACCCTAGAGTCATCGGCAAAGACCATCCTTACCGCGAAAGAATGGAAGAGTTTTCTCAAAGAAAACTTACCGCCAGATCCCGCTACGACGATTTCGAGGATAAGCACACCCTCCAACCCCGGATTAAGACAGTCGAATCCGAAGTAAATCCTGGTGTTGAAAACATCATAATGGGTCATCCGCCTTTCATGCGAGTCTTTGAGAGGCCTATAAGCTACAGAGATTTCATAGAATTCCGAAAATCTGCATTATTAGTGCAAGAAGCCGACGACTTCCCCTACAAAGACAAGTCAATTAAATGCAAACTTCAGGCCAAGCTCCGCCACGACGGCGCCATGACAATTGAGGTAAAGGCCGAAGCGCCAGGTTGGAAGCCTCATTCATGGCACAACTACCGGGGATTCACCCTAGACTTCGACAAAGAAGGCGAGCAAGACGCCATAAACTACAGCCCAGTCAACATGCTGCACGTGCGCGGACACCTGGGCGTACTGCTTGAGACTGCTCCTAAAACCATACAAGAAAGATTCAAACAGATTACAAGCTACTCGGATGAAGCCGACTACAGACTCAAGATAAACGTACCCTCCATGATATTCCCGAGGAAAAGAAGGTAATCTCAAAAATAATTATTTAAATTATCACGCCCTCGTTTGAATGTATTTTGCAGTGGCTCCCTCGTATTCCACTTTATCGTTTTGAGCGCTTGAAGGTATTGTCTCGTCTATTCCACTCATAAACTCATGCAAACTAAGTCTCACTCCCCTCTCCGCGAGCATGTCCCGACCTTTAACTGATATGTCAGCTACCTCCTGTTCAGTGTTTACGGTCTTGCCGTTTAAACTATCCAAGAGCGCCTGAAATTCCTCTATCGAGGGGTCGACGTAAGGCACATAACCTCCCTCATCAAGTTCGGCGAGGACGTGGGCGTTCGATTTATTTTCCACAGACTCAACATCCTCTCCCACACCCAAACCCGCTTTTTTCAATTCAGACTCAGCCTCCTTAACCTCCCTGCTATTATCCCACACAACAAATAATCCAACAACAATCACCACCAACAAAACCGCTCCAATCCGAAGTCCCTTAACAGATTCCATTTTTCCCAATCCGTAAAATAAAAGAAAAAAGTCAGTCTGCAAGGCGAAAACCCCCGCCACCCCCACAGCAAACCCAACAGGCAACTCGAAAATTTCTGCCAACAAAAAGCGGGTAAACGAAGTCAGCCTCGAAGAGGCTGATTTGCAGAAAATCCATAGGATTTTCCTTTTATCCGCTGTTAGGCGTGGGCGATAGCCCCGGAGCGACTGATAAGGGAGCGTAGAGTTCCGAGCGCGCTTTTTTATTATTTATTAAATGGAAACAGGTTAGTTATGAGTATTAACCAGAAAGATAATTTAATCCGGTCGACACATTTGTATTAATATGAAGGTTATTTCAGGAGATAAAAGGCAAAAAATACTTGATAATCCATCACAGGAATCCGATAAGTTTCAATTGATTGAGTTTCCAGTGGAAGGACCACCACGGGTTATGAAGGAAAAGAAAGAAGAAACTGTTAGAGAAAACCCTGGGTTGGTTCTGCCTGCTCATCCATTCCACTTAAAGTCAGTTGGGCCAGGTAGGCGTTTACTCTTAGTTGAAGACAAGGAAGTTGATCAGGTTGACTTGGATTACGTAGGTCGACACATGACTATACTTAAGATGGTAGATAGAATAAAGAACGCACTAACAGATACAGAAAAGATTACGACCTGTACTGAACTTGCCGACTACTATACTACACACCCTGGATTACATAAGATAATGAGACGCGGCTTTCATCTACCCAAAGAAAATGAAGGATTAGGAAAAGCCCTTGTCGAGACTCGTACCTCCATACCAGAGGGTAAAGTTGGGTTTGTTACAATTAATAAGGTAGGATTCGTTTCAACTGAGGCAGACATCATTCCTGAGGCAATTATCGTGAACATGTTCCAATTAAAAGAATCGGTTTATCTCGGAGGTGAATTTCCAGGAAGAGATATCCTGCATGTTCCTGGCCCTGGTGAAGATGAGAGTTTTGCCAGTGAAAAACCTGATTTAACTGTCGCTGGTATACACGCATTCGTTAAAATGGTGGAAGCGGATCCTAACCTAACCTATTATGCTGCAAACCTATTTTTTCTAAAAACAGATTCAATACATGCCCTAGTTAGAAAGGAAGCATTTGGGGCCCTAGGAAAAATAATCACTGAAAAAGGAGAGGGAGAAAACTACGAAGAAATTAAAAACCACACGAGAAACGCAAAAAGAGACCCATATTCGGACGTGCGTACTGCAGCACAACAGACACTGAGATCCTTTAAGGAAAATAAGATATAACTGTTGAAAGTGCGCGCTCGGAATTACGCCTAACATATGTGGGTAAACGCAGTTTTGCCGACGATAGGAGGCAAAATTGGTGGAAATCCACAAGAGGATTTCCCGTTTAGCCACTTGTTAAGTGACCGAGTCGAAGACGAGGCGACGAACAGCGTCAGCTGTGAGGAGAGTAAAAATGGGTCGAAATTTTTTTATTTAGGCGGGGCGGCTTTGTAAATATGAATTATTTTTTTCAGACAGTTATTCTCATTTCCTAAGAGATCATGTTCCCAAAATCTTAAAACTTTCCATCCTTCCTTTTTTAATAGTTTATTAATTTCTTTATCTCTGGTTAAGTTGCGTTTAATCTTTGGAATCCAATATTTTTTATTAGATTTTGGCTGTCTGAAGTGTTTTGGGCACTTATGCCAAAAGCAACTATCAATGAAAATAGCGATTTTTTTTGAAACGAAAACTAAATCAGGTTTTCCATGGATATTATAATGTAATCGGTATCTCAGACCTTTATTCCATATCTTTTTTCTGAAATCTAGTTCTAATTTCGTGTTTTTTGATTTTATTTTTGACATGATTTCGCTTCTTTTTTTCTTAGAAACAGTATCTGTCATAAAATCACTTATTGATCAAAAAGTTCCACTGGATTAATCTTAAATTGAAGCATTGTTGAGGTATCTCTACCAGCATCTCCGCCTTTTCTTTGCATTGTTATCTGACCGATTCTCATACTTCCTCTGTCCGTAATTCTTACCTCTCCATTACCAAAGGTATTCATCACCTCATTTATTGTTTTAAGAACCCATTTTGTTCCACCATCTGTTCTCAATGCAACCAACATCCATCCAGCAGAGAATTTACCCCTTCCTTTTAGAATGTCAGATATTACAAGAATTTTCTGTTTCTTGAAAAATGAAAGGACTTTATCTTTTTGTTTAGGTTGCATCTCATCAAAAAACATCCTTCGAGGATCACGAAGATTCTTTTTAGAAGGTTTTATTTCACCTGTATACAGTTTTAATAATTTTGTCACATCATTGGGAATATTCCATAAATCTTTATAATGATCAATCCATCTTTTATCTACTTGATTATATCCCCTGGGATTACTAACAAGTTTCACAGATAAGTTTTCTGCTGAAATGGCTTTTTTGAGTATTATTGTTATCTGAACTTGGACATCCGTTTTATATCCATGCAATTTAACGGCAATAACTTTCTTAATTTCCTTCAAATCATAACCCATTATTTCTAACCATTTTTTTGCATCACAATCTTTTTTCCAATTATTAAATTTTTCGACGACGTCGTCTTCATTCCTAAAACCGTCTTTTGCAGTCATTGATCCCAAATCAGATAATTCATTCTCGTTCATTTCTTTCTCGACTTTACATGCTTTTAGTATTTGTTCAACAATTTTTTTTACAACAGTAACTACAACACTATTACCAAACTGTTTATATGCTTGTGCCTTGCTTTTAGGTATTATGTAATTATCAGGAAATCCCATTACGCGTGAACACTCTTTAGGTGTAAGTTTTCGAATAATACCCTTCACAGAATAAGCCCCTGTTTTTGCAGCTGCCCCCCCTCCATGTGCTGAAAGAGTTATTGCATGACCATTAATACTATAAATTCTTTCTCCTTGTCCTCCGTTGTTAATAATGCCAATTTGTATTGGTGCTAATTCCGGTGTTTGTTCAGGAGTTTTATATATTCTTATATCTTTTCTCTTGATTATGTATTCGCTTTCATCAATATCAGGTTCTAAAACATCTTTAAGAAATATTTTTTCATACGTTGGTTCAGGAAATTGGAAGTTCGGAATACCCAATTTTTTATTAAAACAAACGAAGAATATTCTCTCTCTTGATGTTGGGACACCATAAAAACTCGCATTTAATAGTTTATAGAAAACATGGTAGCCTAGTTCGTCTAAAATTCTTAAAACTGTTTTTAATGTTTTTCCTTTATTATGCAGTCCAAAGTTTTTTACATTTTCTAACAATACAACCTTTGGTTTATGATATTTGATTATTTTGACTATATTAAAAAAAAGGGTTCCACGAGTATCTTCAAAACCTTTTTGTTTTCCGGAAATAGAGAATGCCTGACATGGAAAACCCGCACATAAAATATCATGAGGGGGTATGTTTCTTTCATCAATTTTAGTTATATCGCCTTGGGGAATTTCCCCAAAATTATTGAAATATGTATCTTGTGCGTGTTTATCCCATTCGCAACTCCATAAACATTTTAAACCAAAACTTTCTAAAGCAATTCTAAATCCGCCAATTCCAGCAAATAAATCAATAAAATTTTTTAATTCTACCGAACCCATTCTGTTTTCGGGTTCAGTATGATACGAAAGAGTGGACATAGTAATAGGTTAAATTTGGAAGTTAAATAATAAAGAGCCGCCCCGCCATTTTTTTACTTTATTATGTTCCAAAGGCACTGCAGCGACCCATTTTTATTTCACTTAACAAAAGCGGGTAAACGAAGTCAGCCTCGAAGAGGCTGATTTGCAGAAAATCCATAGGATTTTCCTTTTATCCGCTGTTAGGCGTGGGCGATAGCCCCGGAGCGACTGATAAGGGAGCGTAGAGTTCCG
>Ga0265594_1000022_pt1 | contig 140042 bp, 109 predicted proteins | sample saktaG_11_FD_190147 | JGI IMG/M metagenome (GOLD analysis project Ga0265594, IMG submission 190147) | Saline water microbial communities from Sakinaw Lake, British Columbia, Canada - sak_2011_5_24_80m | ecosystem: Environmental > Aquatic > Non-marine Saline and Alkaline > Saline ...
TTCCAAGATAGAACCGCTCGTCTTCAGAGAGTTCAGAAATTTCCTTTCCATATTGAAGTTTCGAGAGGATACTGAGCATAGTTACATCTTTTGGATTATCACTTCTCAATGAGACCTCTACATCTCCATAGGCATCAATCCCGATGTCATCAGCATTTAGCTTATCTTCTGTTGATCGCACATAAAGGTAGATGGTCGAACCGTCAGGTGTTCGCTTGGTGAATGTCGCGGTAATGAGCACTTTTTCATCCTGCCTTGATTTACGTACCATCACATCCTCTACACTGAAGGATTCGCCAAAGAGCTGCATCTCACCCCGTCGTGAATGGAGGTCAAAATAAAGCTCAAGCTTTTCGGTTTCTCGGTTAGAACGGAAACTCATATAGTTACCAGTATCAAGTTTCAGATTAAAGGGATTGGAAACGTACCATATATTCTTATCAAAGACCAGATCGAAATCTGTGTAGATTGGAGGAAGTTCGGTATCTTCAACCTCTTCTGGTTCCTTATCTTTCTCATAAATTGCATCGCCGTTTGAAAGAAGTATTCTGCCGGAAAGAACCCACGCACCATCTTCGTTAAAAACGGTAAAATATTCATCATCATATCCAGTTAAACGTGCATCGACAAGTCCTTTTTCAGGTTGGTAGTTCGGTATATGAATGGTGATGCCCTTATTATCGTTATTGAGCTTCAGAGATCCCACATTTATGTCTCCGATGAATATATCTGATTCGTCATTATTGATCGTATTTTTGAAGTAAAGTTTGCCGTCACCCATTCTAAAAGAACCATTAAGCAAATCCATGACATTTTCCTTGATTTCAGCATTGCAGGAAAAATCCCGTATTCTTTCCGGCTGGGATTTAATTGAAAATTGCCCATTCTTGATACTCAAACTCGCAGAATCAACAATTGTATTAGTCTCATCAGTCACAAATGTGCAGACAAAATCTGTACTGCTGGATGCCTGCTTCATATTAGGAATATATGGCGTGAGAATTTTGAGCAGATCACCGGAAAATCGAAATTTCATATTATCCGGTTGATCATGAAATTCTTCGGTAATAAAATTATAACTGTATGATCCGATTCCGGTAAAAGTAAATTCAGGTGCGATAATCTTTAGATCATTAAGATAGAACATATCATTATCCTGAAAAAGTTGGCTTTCAAATGAGCTAAAAGCAGTCTCATAAAGCGTTCCATTTTCAATTGAAATATCACATAGCACATGTGGATCGCTCATACTTCCGGATGCGACAAGAGAGTAACTCGCTTTGCCTTTCAGTGGAATTGTACGAAAAAATTCCTCTAATAATACATCTTGTTCTGAAGCATTCAATTCAAATTTTCCTTCAGTAAGATCAAGATGAGCATCACCTTTAAGGAGAGATTGAGAATTTTTAATTTGAATATCTTCGAGAGAGATCATATTTGAATCTGCCTGTATATTGAATTTCAAATCAAAAGGATGAAGAGCTTCGCTGAAACCAAATTCCTTCATATAAACAGCACCATTCCCTGAAATTTTTTGAGAACTATCCCAGGTCAGATCAGCATTAAACACCCCACTCAAAGGTACATTTTTTTCAAAAAGAGGGATGAGGTTATTCAACTGATCAATGTATAAGGAATCAATCAACAAACTCCCTGAATATTGAATATCTTTCTGATCCAGTTGAACTGTTACATCAGCGAAAACATTATCGTTAATTTTCAATTCTGCTGCTATTTGATCATCCCCTGAAAGTCTTGAATTAAAGACAAAATTGAAAGGTTCATTATGTATGCTAAGTGTGTCTGATCTTATTGAAAGAAAGCCGGTTTTTCCTGTGAAATCAACAGGAACTTCACCGGAAATAAGGATCGATCCTTTTATAGAGGAATTGTTATGGTCGGCAAAGTTGAACCATCCATCGAGAGTAATGATTCCATCTTTGATGTCGAGTTGTAATCGGGCATTTACTTGCGGATCGAGAGAGCTTACAAATGGGATTTCAGTCTTAAACATTTCTGCCAGTATAAAGTCATTTGCAATTAATTCAGTATTGATCGAAGGAGTCTTACGAGAAATATCAAAATCTCCCCTCAGCAGTATCGAGCGCGAGATGTTTTGCAGATCATATATTGCTTTTTGGTTTTGATAAGAAATACTTCCGGATAATTCAGGAAGTTGAAAAATATCATTCAGTACAACTAATTTATCAAGAGCCGCATGAACTTTGGGATTCTGTACAAAACCCAAAACTTTTACTTTTATATCAAATTGGACGGTAAGGTTTTCAGTTGGATAAATAAAATCATCCGATTCAAAAGTTATATCTAAAGTGCTCTCTAAAAGATTACTTCCTTTTACTGAAACACCTCCGTGAAATTCAACTCGATTAGAGTCAACTTCAAAAATCCCATTCTGAATTTCTGCGTACTTATCGCTGTAGGTTAGATTAGCTGAAAGATTGTCGAATTCAAAGGAATCATATCCAAGCTTATTTCCAGCTATCTTCAAATCAATTACCGGTGAGGTATAGTTGCCAGTCATAGCTGCGTGTAGATCAATACTGCCCGACATGTTTTCACCGAGAGAAGCCAAGTTGAGATCATTCATTTCAAAAGTAATATCCAGATTAGAATCTTTGCTCAAATAGTTTGAAATAAATCCATCACAAATTAATACATTTTCTTTCCATATGATTTCAATATTTTCATCGATCTTGAGTGAGTCAGGAGTGAGTAATATTGTCATTCCCCTTGAAGAAAAACTTTCATCGTGGAAATTGCTTTCAATATCACTAATGCGGATAATTCCTCGTGAAATTCCAGACAAAGTAGTTTCAAACTCTGCATTTATACTTGAACTAATGAGGGACACATCCTTTGTGCTGATTTTTGGCACTTCGTAATCCATGAGCATAGTTTTAAAATGATTTGACTGTTTTGAATATACTCCATCAATCTCAAATGAACCTTCACTTTCAGTCTGAAAGGCAGTCATTTTTACATGCCACTCTTTATCCTGCTGTTTTTGGAGACTAATATTTATTTTCTCCAGATTTTCCGAAAAGACAATATTCTCAGTACTGCTCACGCTAACTTTTCCATTGATAATTGAAATATAATTAAAACGAGTCAGTGTTTTTTCTAAAGCTTCGATATCAATTCTAACTTGTCTTTGTTCTTCTTTGAATTTAACATTATAAATGAACTCTGGTGAAAAGCAACGTATCTCTTTCAGGGCTTTTGTGAAATGGAATTTATGCAGAAGCAACTCCCAAAAAGAATAATGAATATAAAGCTGTTTTGCATTAAATGTATATTCACCATCCTGCTGCACGATTTCCAGATCAGATAGTTGAAATATTTTTGAAGTAACATTCAGTGTTGAGAATGTTATGGTTGCATTCAGTTTGCTCCCTATTGTTTTGGCGAGCCGATTCTTGATATAAGTATTAACATCGAACAGATAGGTCATTCCCCAGAAGAGAAGGTTGATCAATATGATGATAATGACAACTATCAGCAACCATTTTCGTTTTCTCATGTATAAAAAATTCTACTGCTTAATTATTGAAGTTTCACAGTAAGGAAATTATTTAAATAAATCATATTTAACCTTTATAATATATTCTTCAAGAGATGAGATAAGAATTAAATTAATTTCTTCCCGACAAGTCGGGACTAATTTACCCTGTGGAATCCCGTAAAATCGGGACTTCGTATTCCACAGGGTGAACAAATAAAATGTCAAAATTAAATGTCAAAGTAATTTTTTCTTCATCTTTTAATTGTGGAACTGCTTTTGAAATCATTCTCAAACAATTTTTTGATTCTTTAGACTCCACCAAATAAAAAACTTTTAACCACACGTCTTGTATAGGCGGGCTTGAGGAAATTTTCTCTAACTTCCGAAGCGGTATCCATTAGCTCAAAGAAAAAACTGGATTCCCTCTTTCGAGGGAATGACATGCCCTTTTTATGTGGAATTACCTTGCTACAAGTGGAAATTATTTAAAAAAATCATATTTAACCTTTATAACATCTACTGCGAAACTTGATTTATTTATTTTTGAGCTTATGAAGTTTACCGTCTATTAGATTATACACTTCATCAGCCCGTTTTGCAAGTTCTTCATTATGAGTAACCAGAAGTAATGTTGTATCAAATCGCTCATTCAAACTCCATAAAAGATCGGTCAATTCTTTGCTGTGTATGGAATCCAAATTACCTGTGGGCTCATCTGCGAGTATAATATCGGGATTATTGATCAGTGCTCGGGCTACTGCAACTCTCTGCTGCTCCCCGCCGCTCAGTTGGTGAGGGTAATGATATCTTCGTTCAACAAGATCCAAGGACTTTAACAACTCCTCCGAAGCACGGATACTATCTTTATAAGATTTCCCGCTGATCATTTTGGGCATGGCAACGTTTTCTATTGTTGTAAATTCAGGCAATAAATGATGGAACTGGAAAACAAAACCGATACTCATATTGCGAAAATGTGCCAGATCACTTTCATTAAATGATCGTATGTCCCTTTCTTTAAATATAATATTTCCGGAATCCGGCTTATCGAGAGTTCCTAAAATATGAAGCAGTGTACTTTTGCCACTGCCGGATAATCCTGTTATTGATACGATCGATCCTTGCTTCATAGAGAAGTCAAGGTCATCAAGAACGATTAAACGCGTTTCTTCCGTTCCTTCATAATAGCCTTTTGTGATATGCTGTGCCTGTAAGATCATAGTACCTCTCTATTTTTTTGAAATTCGAATAATTGATACTGCCTGTAGTTGCGATATTCTCCGCAAAGGAAAGTAGGATGACAGCGCAATTATTATTCCTGAAACAAGAATAATAAGAATGAAATCTATAGGTTGATTTTCTACTACGAGATGTTCGATCAGATATACATCGCTTTCAATTTTGATAAAATCTGTATGTGTCAGCAGCAGGGAAATAAGTAAACCAATAATCAAACCAAGCAAAATGCCGGTAAAACCGATTATCATATTTCTTGAAAAAAATATCTTTTTTAGATCCTTGTTCGTTGTGCCAAGCGCTTTTAGAATGCCTATTTCTTTTCGTTTATCAAGAATATGCATAGAAAGAACACTGGTCAAACCGAAGCCGGCAACCAGTACGATTAGAGCAATAATAATAAAAATGACCCACTTCTCCAGCTTTAACAGACTGAATAGATTCTTATTTAGATCGATCCAGTTACTTACATTATAAGGATATGAAAGCTCCTGCTGAATGCTCGATGCGATTTTGTCAGCTTCTTCAACGAATTCTCTTTGTAACTTTACAGAAATCCCGGAATATTGATCTGAAATAGAAAGGAATTCCTGTGCAGTTTTCATAGGAAGAAGCACAAGTGAATTGTCAAATTCGAACATTCCCGAGGAAAAAATCCCGGAAACTTCAACTTCAATTGATGAAGGTATCATACCCGCAAAAGTAACATCCGCATTCATGGGCGTGATCAATTTTATCGTGTCGCCGATTGTTATATGCAATCTTTTTGCAATATTTTTCCCAATAATTGCAAAATCACCATCCTGTTCATAAGCTCCTTCCTCAATAAACCGTCCAATTTCTGAAGTTTCGATCTCTTTTTCAAAATCAAGTCCGCGTATGATAACTCCTGCGATGTCAGCATCTTTTACTGCCATTCCTTCGGTGTACAAAAATGGAGCATACGACTGCACCGCTCCAACTTCATCCAGCATCGAACCCACTCTCATATATTCTTCATGTTGTATGGTTTCATTGCCAAATTTAAGAATGTAAATATGCGAGTTCACCCCTAATATGATTTCTTTCATTGTATCATAGTAACCGCTGAATAGAGCGAGAGATACTGTGAGTGCTATCACTCCAATCGTAATACTGACAATTGAAACAATCGAGCTGAAGGAAAAAAAATCCCTTTTACCCTTTATGGTGAAAAATTTCTTTATAAAGAATCTCTGAAAATTCATTAAGTTTAGAAAGAGGAAACTCAAGCTTCCTCTTTCTTAATTTTAAAATACTTTTAAAGTTTTACTGCGTAACAGGAATACTTTTGTAAGATACCTTGAAATCTTTATTATCTTTATCCCAAAGACTGAGATTGAGCAGGGTGATCACACTGACTGGCTTCTTGATCTCCTTAAAGATCAACTGGGCTTTTGTTGGCACATCCTGTACAAGATTATGAGTGAGATTCCAGTTTTTTGTTTTGTTCGCAAACTCTAAAGTAGTGGGTGTATATTCATTGCCTTCTGAGTCATACGCCTTCGTATTATTTCTCATAATTGTGAGTTCGCGCTCCGCGATCTGATTCGTAATTGAAAGAGAGATTGTAAGAGTTTGCTGTTTGTATTCACAGGCAGTTATACGGATACTGTAATCGTTGAACTCGATCAAAAATGGCTCATCACCCTTGGGGATAGGCACTTCATTTGTTTCTTCTTGAAGTACGGGTATGGTATCTTCTTCAACCATTACATAGTTAAAAATCGTATTTGTCGGAGACACAAACACTGTATCCAATATCTCTTCAAATCCATCTGCAAGAAGAAAAATCACGTATTCACCAGGAATCAATTTTCCTTTGGGGAGTTCCCATATCAAACCGTTCACCATTATCTGGGCTTCTTCCGGCTCAACATTAATTGTAACGTCAACATCTTCGAGAGTTGCCAGGCGTACATAGTAAGTTGTTCCAATCTTCAAACCTCCTTTAGGCACATCAACTGTCAGGGGTACAAAATGGGGTGCGTGAAAGGTGATATTATCTTCTCTTGAAGAAACATAGAAGTAAAATTCATCCTCATCAATATTCTCTTTTTTATAAACTTTCTGCATAAGAGAAAGATCGATCGGTCTATCTACTTCAACTTTCAGAACAGAGCAATAATTCATATCCATATCGGCCATCGGCTCCATTTCTGCCTTGAAATCAGCCGACAATTTCCTGAATTCTTCCAGCTCAAACCTCATCGCAAAAAGGGAGGTCGAAAAAATGAGTGAAAAGAAAAGTACAAATAATACTAAAATACCAAACTTTTTCATTATAAAACTCCTTTCAAGTTTGCGTTTTTCATATATTAAATACTTATATATTTTGTCAATAATATATTAAACATTATTAATTTTTCTGCTTTTTCATAAGAACATAAAACATTCTCTTATCATCTTTTTCAGCTAATAAAACGAACCCGCCTTGCTCGCTCAAAGCTTTGATCTCTTCGAGTGAAGGCAGGAAATCATCTCGAACTGCTTCGTTTTTTCGAGCATGAATTTTATTGATCTCAGCACGGGAACTCGAATGAGCAACAAGTAAAGTGCCATCCCAGTTTAACAAGTCAAAACTTTTCTGAAAAAACTGTTCTTTATCCTCAAGATGAGGAAAGCAGGAATAGCATATAATTGAGTCAAAAAGACACTCCGAAGTAGTCTCAAAAAAATTCTTAATAACAAAATTCACATTCGGATATTCTTTTTGAGGAAATTTTTCCTTTGCCTTCTTGATCATATTTTCTGTATAATCAAGAGGAACGATTTTACCTTCAGAACCGATCCTCTTCAATATGTGCGGAATAAGAATTCCAGTTCCGGTACCAACATCAAGGACACGATCACCTTTTTTCAAAGATAAAACCTTAAAAAATTCTTCCAGTTTTGCTTCATCATGATTGCAGATCACGTCCCATATATTGGCATGCAGATCAAAAAAAGCTTTTCTTTTGTGGTGTCTTGAGCTCATAAATTTACAAAAAAGCTTTTATAAAAATCCGATTGGATAAAGTATGGATTAGAAAAGAGTATAGATTTTTTCTTCATTAATTTTTTCAAAAATTGCCCTTTGTTGCATGAACCACCTCATTGGGATCCTGGCAATTGCCACAGGTTAAATCTATAAAATATTCAGGGGTGAGATGATATTCACCGGTTTCTAATATCACTCGCATGTTTTTTTGCGGTTCAGAAAATAATTCTTCAAGCTGCTCGCTGCTCGAAACAATGTATGTGGTTTACTTTGCGGCACAGCTTATTAAGAGAACTAATATGAAATGAAGTGCTATAAGCTTTCTCATAGAATTTACTTCAAACCGTCTAATAAATTCTGAATTTTAAAATCCGAAAAGGCATATACCTTTCTTATCTTATGAAAACAATACTGAATTTTTGCGAGTACAATCTTCTTATCTATCTTCTGGGATGTAGTCATCAAAGAAATTGTCTGAATAATTTCAAGAAGAATGAAAAACTCGTCAAAAGCTTCTTTCTTGAACCAGAGCGTGTTATCAAACCAGTTGAATTCAAGAAGATCTCTCACTTCGTCAATTTGAAAGAGTTTTTCAATGAAGGAGTAACAGGTTTCAGTTTCGAAATATCTCCACAATCTCTGCTCTGAAATAAGAATCTTTATTAATCTCGTAAGGAAACCTCCAAAATCTGATTGAGTATAGACATTGATCTTCTCAATAAGTATCTCGTCGAGTTCGTAATCTTCAATGAATTTTCTGCTGGAAAAGGGATAGGATTCTCTCTCATATATCAAACCTGTTCGCCTGAGAACAAGCCACAGGAAAAGCGCATAGAACTGATCGTGGGTAATGGCAAATTTTTCCTCAAGAATGGATACGGTTTTCAGAATATCCTCCCTGTACTTTTCGATCAAATCATTAATTTCAAAGGGTTTTTCACTCTTTGTACTAATCGAACGCAAAAAGGTTGCAAGTTTTTCCAGAATTTTATCCAGCATTGATCTGTCCTCAGATACTAAAAATATCTGCTCGTATGTTTCTTCTGAAACCAGTGAATCAAAGCTTTCATATATAGCTTTATGCATAATCCTTTTCCTTTCTTTTCCCATATTTTTTACTCCTCCACCTTGAAGATAGGAAGATAACTTTTTATAAGATTCGCTACTATCATCATGAACAACCCGAAAATCCATGAACACTGCATATTTAAAAGCTCCAAGCTCCTGAAAAAGTCCATATTCGTGCAACTCTTTTGCATTTCGAATATATTCACGATCCTGTATCACATCTCTGAAAATTACAAAAGAATCTTCCTCATTGGGAATACCAAGAATTTCTGCGATATTTTTTCTAAGCCAGACTGTTTCTCTTTTTTCATCTTTTTTTGCATAATACGTCAAGCGGATCCATCCTTTTGTATGTTCAAACTTATTGTGAAAAATTACAAGCGATTTTTTTTGCTCAAATTCATTTGAAAAAACAAGGACATCTTCATTGGTGTTACCATTTTCACATGTAAAATCAAAAAGATGAAAGTGCTCAACATCAGAAAACAAATATCTTTCTCGTAGTAATGGAAAGATCTCTTTTTTATGCCTTTCAATAAAATTAATATTCTCCTGCTCGTCCCATTTGGGTTTATTGAATTCCATGCCATAGCGTTCCTGGAATCCCTGTATTTGCCCGTGAGCAAACATTGGCAGACCCGGCATTGTGCTCATCAGAACGCATACACCGAAATATTTATCATCCGATCCGAATTGAGTAATAGCCGTCTCTTCATCTGGATTACTCATAAAATTTACAAATCGTTTTAATATTTGAGGGTCAAATTCGAGCACATTCTTGATCGACTGCCTGTATTTGCTGTTTTCCTCTCTTTTCAGCATGTTCATAAAAGCGCTGTTATATACTCTGTGCATGCCCAGTGTGCGAACGAAATAGCCCTCCATCATCCAGAATGCTTCTGCAAGAAGCAGTGTGTCGGGTGCTTCCTCAGCAATTCTATCAACTACTTCTCTCCAAAATTCAACAGGTATGAATTTATTAAATTCCTGTTTGGACATACTATATTCAACCCTGCTTGGAATATCGCCGCCTGTGCCCGGTTCAGGAAACCAAAGCCGTTGAAAGTGTTTTTTTGAAAGCGTCATTGCAGCATCAAATCGAATTATAGGAAACTGCTGAGCAATTTGTAGTATCTGCCGAATAACCGCTTCACGGACTTCTGGCAAAAGGTAATTCAACTGGGCTGTGTCATTCCATGGAAAACTTGTGCCGTCATTTCCATGATATATATAGCGAGTTTTCCCATCGCGATGATCAACATATTTGAATACAACTGCCGCATCGGAATGGTCATAATAATGATCTTCAAGATAGATCTCCACATCAGGATGATCTGATAGATTCTCTCCTGTGAACGTGTAGGATGGGAAGGGAGAATTTGAACTTTGAACGAATCGGTCAGGATGCTTAAATATCCAATCCGAATCTATTGCCATATGATTGGGCACCATATCGCAGCCAAGTCTGATACCATGTTTCCACGCCTTTTTTGATAATATGCGAAGGGACTCTTCTCCTCCAAGAGCGTGGGCGATCTGATAACGTTTTAAAGAATATGCAGAAGCAAGAGCATCGCTATTTCCCATAAGATGTTTTACTAGTTGGGATGCTCCACTGCGTTCCCAAATGCCGATAAGCCATAATCCCGTAAATCCGCTCTGTGCAAGAAGATGTAGCTCCTCGTCAGGAATTTGATCGAGTTTTGTTATTACCTGCTTATATTTCTCACTTAATTGATCAAGCCACACAAGAATATTCTTTGCCAAAAGCACAAGTGATGGCATCCAGTCTCTATCCGGAGAGAATCTTTCTGGTTCTTCCCATTCAGCACTAAATGAGTAAAGCCGACTTTCACCCGGACCTGCAAATCCCCATTTTTCTTCCTCTTTAAGAAGATCCAATGCTTTTAGTAAAAGGGCTTTAAGATCACCAAGATATTCATTCCAATTTTCATTAATATATTCAAGTTGCTTTTTGAGAGAGTATGGTGCAAGGTGAATGGGTTTTAGAACAAAATCGAATAATGATTCTTTATTGTTACCAAAATATTTTCCATTCTTAAAATGTTTTTTCTCATCAGTAAAAATTTTTTCATCACCCTTAGAACCATCGAGTTTATCAATTTCAAAAATCTCCTTGTAATTTTCCAAAGCCGGATTTTGATCGAAATAATAGAATTTTAGCAACTCTTCAAAATTTTCTTGGTTTTCACCAAATGTATATTCCAAATTATTTTTATGATAGTGCTCAAATATATTTTGATAAATATCTCCAAGTAATATCATTCCAAATAATTCACTTGCTTTCGCAGCTTTTTCTGGATGTTTGGTCACATTCCTTTTCAGGTTCATTTCGTACACAATTGATCTGAGAATCGAGAGATCATCCGTTGATAAACGATCAATGGCATTTATCATTGGAAGCTCTTTCAAATAATCTTTGGCTTTGTTATTCAGGCGCAAGCCCTTCATTGGATTCTCCATTTCAGTCTTTTAGAAAAGCGCATCATATCCTCAAAAAATATTTTTTGTAAATCTCATTATTGATTTCATTTTGTCAATTGTTATACTGGAATTTTTACTCATTTATCTCAAAGTTGAGAATAGGCATACCCCCAAAAAATTCGATGAAGATTCTCTGGATAGTGCATGATTAAAGTGTTTGCGGAGAATTCTTAAATTCTGGTTACCAAGCCCCAGCTTGGTAACCCATAATTCATATTAAAATCATCACACAATTTGTATCTATCCTTGCTGTTGCCACCCTGAGCTTCAATTTCGACTCCTAAGGAGCGAAGCGACAAGGAGTCGAGGTTGAAGTGAAGCAATACCTCGAATCCTCGCTGCGCTTAGGATTCGAAGTAGATTTATTGAGGTGATAAACAGGGATACCCCCAAAAATTCGATGAAGATTCTCTGGATAGTGCATGAATAAAGTGTTTGCGGAGAATTCTTAAATTCTGGTTACCAAGCCCCAGCTTGGTAACCCATAATTCATATTAAAATCATCACACAATTTGTATCTATCCTTGCTGTTGTCACCCTGAGCTTGCCTGTCGAGGCGGAGCGGAGCGCAGACTGGTCGAAGGGTCTGTCCCACTTCGCACTTCGAGAACCTCAGTGTGACAGTGCTTTTAACTATTATGGTTATTTCTTTCTTTTACTATTTATACGGATGATATTCAATATGTTTTCCTTAAAGTGTCATGAATATGAAAAATTTTGGGGTATGCATGCTCAAAGTTGAGAATACTTGACACCAATCACACAATATCGGGAAAGAAATATATGAAAAAAAATTATCTGTTCCTCTTGCTTTGGATTTCCTTTATTCCTGGATTTGTCCGCCTCCTGGCGGATACTACTTCTGTTTCTCTTGATTCTCTTGATTATTCAGCGAGAAAGATCATATACCACGTTGATAAAAAACAGATAAAACTCATAGAAAAAGCGTTCATCAGATATCATAATTCCTATATTAATTCCGACTCCATGCTCATTGATCTTGATAAAAAAATCGCATTTTCTCACGGAGAATCCGAGCTCTTTGATGGTAAACAAAAAATCTTTGGCTCAACGATCTATTATAATATTGATTCTGAGGAAGGATTGCTTTTCGATGGCAGAACGAAATTTGAAGATGGTTATTATGCCGGTGTGAAGATAAGAAAAGTAGGAAAAGATGTTTTAGACATCGATAATGCTAGATTCACCACCTGTGAGGATGAATCCCAGTATTTCATTTTCAGTCCGAAATTCCGAATATTTCTTGATAAAAAAATTGTTGCTAAACCAGTTGTTCTCTATATAAACTATTTCCCTGTCCTCGTGCTTCCCTTTGCAACCTTCCCGATCAATCAGGAAAGGAGATCCGGATTTCTGCTACCCGAACCGGGCTACAATAACACTGAAGGAAAATTTTTAAAAGATATCGCCTATTTTCTTTCTTTGGGTGATTTTGCGGACATGCTTTTTTCGCTTAATCTCATGGAACTAACAGGAGTCGAATTTAGGTATCGGGCGCGTTATATCAAAAGATACATTCTGGACGGTAGGATAGATTCACGTTTTCTTTATTATCATGAGCAGCTCAATGATGATTATCGCCTGCGCTGGTCGATTGATGCTTATCATAAGCAGATACTATCTCCTTATAGCAACCTGATGCTGAAAGCTGATTTTGTAAGCGATGCAAATATTCGTAAAACCAGTGATGATCAGGAAACAAGAATGGATCAATCTCTTCACTCATATATTTATTATTCTTATCTTAAGGACAAAAATACTTTCAATACTACCCTTGATTATAGGAAGGACCTTGTTGATCAGGATCAGACCTATTACTCAAAAATTTATTACTCAACAAAGGGAAAGTTCTTCAATCTATCAGGTTACTGCGATTTCCGGGCATATACCTATCCCCAAAAAACAGATAAAATGACACTGAATCTGCCTTCCATGTCCTTCCGTCTATCCAGAATGAACCTGACAAAAATTATCAACAAACAGGCATCAGAATCATCTGTTTTAAATAAAATTTATTTTTCTTATAAGAATATACTTTTGCATTATGGTGAACTGAATACCAATGACCCCACCCTCGCCCAGCTTCTATATAAAGACACCTATGATTCTCTCGGGAACTATATCTCAGAACATCGAGAAGGAATCAAGCATACACTATCTTTAAGTTATAATGATGATCTGTTCAAATATTTGAAATTCCGGCAAACTTTTAATTATTATGAGATCTGGGAAGATAAAGATAAGAATAACAAAAAGTTTGTTCGCGGTTATGATTATAACAGCACTACCGATTTATCTACAAATATTTATGGAGTTTATAGCTTTACAAAAGGACGATTGAAGGCGCTTCGACACATTATCAATCCAAATATTACTTACACGATGCACCCGGATTTTACGAAAAATGACAGATTTTATAATTTCTCCTCGATATCGATCTCCAAAGCAAGTCGATCTGAAAAGATCTCGCTCGGGCTTACGAACAAGCTGCAGGCAAAGGTCATTGATAAAGAGGGAAAGCTTAAGGAACTCAATGACCTCTTCACCTGGGAAAGTTCTCTTAGTTATGACTTCCAGAAAAAACCCAAAGGATTCAGTACGTTATCCCACACAATTACTACAATGCCGTTCAATATGACTCTTGGTACAACAACCTTGAATATCTCTAATAGTTTCAGGGGTGTGCAGGATTTCTATACAATGAAAGTGACAAATTACTCACTTTCAGCTACATTATCTTTGAAAGGAAATTTAGATTATTTGAATTATTATCCTGTAAAGCCGACTTTTAAAATGAAAGGTATAAGCGATGATGAAGAGTGCTGCAATGGTTCTCAGAAACAAGAAACCAAACCGTGGGATATTAATACGTCATTTTCATACAGCAAAAACACCCAGACAGGTTACTACAGCTCTGGATTGCACAACACACTTCATGTCAATCTGACAAAAAACTGGAGTCTTACTTACTCGAATTATTATAATTTCAAAGAGAAGGAACTCATCAGCCAGAGCATCGATATATATCGTGACCTTCACTGCTGGCAGCTTAAATTCAGATGGAATAAATCCGGTGATTATTGGTCATACCGGCTTGAGATACAGGTGAAGAAACTTCCTGATCTGAAATTCCTTCAAACAGACAGTAAATCATATTATTAGTCCGTTAATGCTTAAATTTCTGCATTATTTGGCAAAAGAATTTTTAGCAACTAACAAGCACTAACAATAACGAACTTTTATATTTTTTGTTATATTTTGTTTTGGCATGATTTGACATTATTGCCCTGTTAGATAGTAAAGATGGTAGGAATTATAACTTTATTGGAGTAGAAAGGTGTTAGTGCCTAAATTAAATAATATAAATTTTTTATCTAACGGGGTGAAGGTTTTGTCATTTTATTTGACATTAGGAATTTGGATTTAGAAATTATTGGCTTTATTAATGATTAATATTTCCTGCTTGGTTCTGCCTGCCCTGTTAAATTTTCTTTTCTATTTAACTGGGGCTTGCCCAGTTTAGGATATCTATGAAAAATATATATTTTATTGGAATCATATCCCTTCTTATCGTGATAAGTTGTGGAGAAAACAATATCTACAATCCCGTTCCCGATCCGGCAGTTGATAGTGTTTCTTATGGAACAGATGCGACCTTTGATATCATGACTTGGAATATTCAAAATTACCCAAAAGCAGGCACTACAACGAATCGCCTCGTCGCCAAAATAATCGAAGCCCTGCAAGTTGACATTATCGCTCTTCAAGAAATCGAATCAAACTCCTATTTTCAGATTCTTCTCGATAGTCTTCCCGGATGGAATGGCTTACGCTCAACAACTGCTCATGGCGGCGAAGATTTACTTGTCGCCTATATCTATGACACCTCTTCAATCACTGTTCAAAACAGTTATGAAATCTTCCAATATGATTCCTATGCATTCCCACGAGCGCCTTTCATACTTGAATGTACATGGAATGGTATATCTGTAGTTGTTATCAATAATCATCTTAAATGCTGCGGGAACGGAATTATTGATGATGGTGATTGGGATGAAGAGAAAAGGCGACAGGCTGCAAGTGAAAGTCTTCAGGTTTTTGTCGAGAATACTTATCCGACAGACAGGGTAATTATTCTGGGCGATCTTAACGATAAAATCAACGATCCTCAGTATCAGAACGTATTCTGGAATTTCATCGAAGATGATCTTGAATATAACTTCGTGGATATGGGTATTGCAGAAGGTTCGAATTACTGGTGGTCATGGGGAGATGGTTCTACCCACCTGGATCATATTCTCGTCACGAATGAACTGTTCACCAATATTCTGGATGTACAAACCTTGCGTCTGCAGGATTCTTTTGATGGTGGTTGGGATGAATATGAGTTCTATATTTCTGACCACATCCCTGTTGCGATGCAATTAGAATTTTCAAAATAAAAAAATGGGAAGAACACAATGGTTCTTCCCACTAATGTATAGACGATTTTATATTACTTTTCTGAAGAATTCGCTTCTTCAGCTATTTTCTCTCTTGCTTTTTTATCTTTTTGTCGCCTGCGTTCCTTGATCTTCTCCAGATGATCCTGGACAAAAGCATTCACTTCATCTTCATCTCTTCCAAAGAAATAGGTTTTGACACTGAAGATCAATCTTCTGTTCTCTTTATCAGCTTCAATAACTTTTACAGGAATGACTTCTTTGGGATCAAAAGCAAGCTCCGGCTCTTCCAGTCCGGGAATACCAAGATGGGAGGTCGGAATAAATCCTTCAATTCCGGAATCCTTATCCGCAAGCACAAGTGCACCTTTGGTTATTATTTTGATCACTTCGATTTCATGCTCTGAGTTTATTGGGAATCGTTCTTCTATCTTATCCCAGGGATCATCTTGAAGCTGTTTAACCCCAAGTGAGATCCTCTGCATAACCTTATCAATAGAAAGCACAACTGCTGTCACTTCCTGACCTTTTCTGAGCATTTCACTGGGGTGCATTATTCGCTTTGTCCAGGAGAGATCAGAAATATGGATAAGCCCATCAATATCTTTCTCGACTTCCATGAAAGCGCCGAAATTTGTGATATTCTTGATCTTTCCAGTCACAGTGGATCCGACAGGATGAGTCACACCAATTGTCATCCATGGATTTGGCTCAACCTGCTTCAATCCAAGAGATATGCGGTGCTCATCCTTATCAACATTAAGTACGATTGCATTGACCGCATCTTCGACTTTAAGCATTTGCTTTGGATGAGTGATCTGTTTTGTCCAGGACATTTCAGATACATGTATCAAGCCCTCGACACCCTTCTCAAGTTCAACAAAAGCACCATAGTTCGTAAGATTTGTTACTTTCCCTTCGACCTTTGAGCCCTCCGGATATTTTATCTCAATATTTTTCCATGGGTGTGGCACAAGCTGCTTGAGACCCAAAGAAATTTTTTCATTATCCTTATTAAAATCAAGGACTTTTACTTTTATTTTATCACCAATATTCAGCATTTCTGAAGGATGTTTAATATGTCCCCAGGACATATCTGATATATGAAGCAACCCATCAATTCCACCAAGGTCAACAAAGACACCGTATTCCATAATATTTTTTACTACACCGTCAATTTCTGCTTCAATTTGTAATTTCTCCATCAGATCTTCTTTTTTCTTATCAATTTCTTCTTCAATAACAATTTTCCGGGAGATGACAATATTTTCTTTTTCGCGGTTAAAATTGATGATCCTGAAATCCAGTTCTTTACCAACAAAATGATCAAGGTTAGGCAATGTTTTAGTTGATACTTGAGAAGCTGGAAGAAATGTGTTTATACCTTTGATGTCAACAATGAGTCCACCTTTTACTCTTTTAACCACATTACCTGTTACCTCTTCATTAGTTTTTGATTTTTCTTCAAGTTCTTGCCATGTTTTTTGAATATCTGCTCTCTTTTTCGAGAGGTAGGGTCTGCCGTTTCTGCCCTCCCGCTTGATGATAAACACAGAGACTTTATCACCAACTTTGACCTCCGCATCTTCACCAAATTCACTAATGGGTATGATACCCTCCGCCTTGAAACCAATATCAACTAATACTTCTGTTTGATCAACTCGGACAATATTACCTTCAACAATATTTCCAGAACGAACGGTCTCCATAGTCTCTTCATACATTTTTATTTGATTTTCACGGGTTGTTCTGTCCTCAGTTTTTTCCTCTTTCTTTTTCTTTGTAACCTTCTTTTCTTTCTTCTCTTCTATGAGAAGCTCAGGTTCAGCTTGTTCTTCCTCAGGTTGCTCTTCTACCTCTTCTTCAACCTCTTTATTAACTTTCTCTTCAATAGCATCATCAGTTGCTTCTTTAGGTTCTTCGTCCTCTGGAGTTTCTTTGGCCGCTTCAGCTTTCTCTGGTTTTTCTTCAACAACTTCTTCTTTTACTTCTTCAACTTTTTCTTCTGCAACACCCTCGTTAACTTCTTCGGTTTTTTCCTCATTCTCTTCCTTTGTTTCTTCAGATTCTTCCGATATTTCAGGTTCATCTTTAGTTTCTACTTCAACTTCTTCAACCTCTGTTTCTTCTACTTCCGTCTGTGCTTCAGTTTCTTCAGTTAATTCCTCATTTTTTCCTTCTTCCTTCTTCTCCTCAACCTTCTCTTCTTTTTCGACAGCTTTTGTTTCGTTTTCTTCTTTTTCTTCTACCTTAGAAATTTCTTCTTTTTTAGTCTTAGCTTGTAAATTATCAGCCATTTTTCCTCCACGATGAGGAAGCCTAATTTGTAAGTTTGCGACAAATAGAGCCTCTTATTTCGTTTCATTGATTTTTTTTATTTTTTCTTTCACACTATCTATTATCCAATTAGGTGTTGATGCGCCGGCACTGATCCCGACATTGTCAACATCCTTAAACCATACGTCTTTCAGTTCATCTTCTGTTTCGATATGAAAGGTCTTGCATCCTTCTGCACGAGCTATTTCAGCAAGGCGTGTCGTATTTGCGCTATTCTTTCCGCCTATGACGATCATGATGTCAACTTTTTTTGCTAAATTTCTTGTAGCTTCTTGACGAAGGATGGTTGCATTGCATATAGTTTTCACGACATAAAGCTCTTCACTGACGTGGATAAGTCTCTTTGCGAGACGTTCAAACTTTTCTTCACTTTGTGTAGTTTGTGCAATCAGCGCGACTTTTCTTTTGGATGGCTTTGGGAAATCTGCATCTGGATCCGCCACAACAACTGCTGAATTATCTATATAACTAAGGAGTGCTTCAACTTCAGGATGATCTTTTTCTCCAAGTATGTATAATTGATACCCATCTTTTGTTAATTTTTGGGCATATTCCTGAGCTTTTTTTACAAACGGACAGGTTGCATCAACAATATTCAACCCTTTTTCAACAAGCAATTTATAATTAATTGCAGTAATACCATGAGAACGGATGATAACCGTTTCATCAATAATATCCTCAATATCATCGACTGAATGCAACCCTTTCTTCATCAGAAATTCAACTATTTGTGGGTTATGAATTATTGGACCTAATGTTACTGTTTTTTTATTATTTTGAGCCGTTTCATCAGCGATCTGAATTGCTCTTTTTACTCCGAAACAAAAACCCGAGTGCTTTGCAGTCTCAATTTTCATCTTTCTATACTATTGATTCTATTTAAAATAAACGCAGCAAATTCTCTATATTCACCTTCTTTGAACATCGATTTATATTCTTTTGGGAAAATAGGTTTTTTAAAGATAAATAAGAGTTGTTTCTTTCTGAAAAAACAAGCCCAAAGATCATCAATATTTTCAATTTGAACTGGATAGATCGGTGCATCTGTTTCCCATGCGATCTTTGCGATGCCGGGTTTTGCCGAGAAAGATTTCCTGCTTCCTTCCGGAAACATTATTATATTTTTTTTATCCTCTAAAAGGTGTATAAATTTTTGTATCGTTCCTCGTGTAAAACCCCTCCTGTGGACCGGAATCGCATTTAAGTAGCCAATAAAAGCGCCAAATTTCTTATTTTTAAAAAGTTCTGATTTAGCCATGAAATAGCATTCAAAGGGAAAAATCGAGCCAAGAAAAGGTGGATCAAAAGCACTTTGATGATTTGCACAGATGATACATCCTTTTTTGAAGCGAATCTCTTTCATTCCTGTTATCTTAAGATTCCAAAGAAAGTGCATCAATGTTCTAATAGAAGTAGTAGTTAATCTATAAAAAAATCTCATTTTTTATTATTCCATAAATTTCTTCAACCTGCTGTTGAATACTCAGATTCGTTGTGTCTATCTCAATCGCATCCTCAGCTTTTTTCAAAGGGGCGATTTCTCTTGTGCTGTCTGTTTTATCACGAAATGCGAGTTCTTGTTTTATCTCATCAAGCGTTTTAGAACCAAGTCCTTTGTTTTGATTTTCCAGCCAGCGGCGTTTTGCACGCTCTTCAATCGAAGCTATTACGAAAAATTTAAAATCTGCGTGAGGAAAAACAACAGTACCTATATCCCGTCCATCCATAACAATAGATCGAGTTTCCGCCAATTTTCTCTGAAGTTCGACCATCCGCTCACGGATCAAACCATCTTTAGCGATTGTCGATGAATAATTCGTAATTTCCGGTTCCCTTATTTTTTTTGTAACATTTTCACCATTAAGAATAATTGTATTTTCTTCCTTGTGCTTCGATGAAATTATTTCAATATTGATAGCTGTGAGTGCTTTTTTCAGCATAGTTTTATCATGAAAATTTATATCGTTCTGCAGCAAATATAACGCAACTGCCCGATACATAGCTCCGGAATCCACATAAATACAATCCAGCTTTTTCGCAAGCTGCTTTGCAGTAGTGCTTTTTCCTGAACTTGCAGGACCATCAATTGCCACAATTATTTTTTTCATTCTCATAGTTAATTTGGCATAAAATCAAAAGGAGTACTTTTTCGTCAATTTTTTATCGCTTCTGAAATTCAAAATAATTGACATAAAATCAAGAGGGGTTGGGAAATTAAAAATAAAATTTTAAAAAAAAATACAATGAATCATTTTATAATATTTGCAATATCCTTTATTTTAGTTTTTTTGCTGACTTTTCTCATCAGAAAGGTCGCGATCAAACTCAATTTTCTTGATAAGCCGGAAGAGAGGAAATTTCATAAAACCCCTACTCCGCTCATGGGTGGGCTTGCAATATTAATTGGAATGATATGTGCCTTTTTTCTTTCATTCTTTATATGCATAAACCTGATACCGCCTGTTAAAAATGTCCTTTACTATTTCATTGGACTCTTCCTATTATGCGTTCTTGGTTTGTGGGATGACCATCAGGGTATGAATCCTTATATAAAATTTTCTGTGCAATTTATCGTTGCGCTTATCCTGATAATTGGAAGCGGGTACACCAACTTGATCGGACCGTGGTTTGTAACAGTACCAATTTTAGTGCTTTGGATGGTCGGCTTAATGAATGCGCTAAACTTCTTAGATAATATGGATGGAATTACTGCAGGATTGGCTTCCATTCTTGGTTTGGGTTTCTTTGCTTTGGGTATTCTCGCAAGAAATCACTTCATTTCTTTGATTTCAGCAATTTTTATCGGTGCAAATTTGGGATTTCTACTGCACAATTTTCATCCGGCTAAGATCTTTCTCGGTGATGCAGGGAGTATGCTTATTGGATATACACTCTCTGTTCTTGGTATCGTTCTCCTCACAGAACTGCCAAAAAACTTTTCGTTATTCCTCCCAATTCTTTTGCTTTCTTATGCAATTTTTGACATCTCTTTGGTCAGCTTCACTCGCAAAAGGGATGGAAGACGGGTATTTCAGGGAGGTAAGGATCATTCAACCCATAGAATTGGCACTGCGACAGGTTCTGTACGCATAACCGCTCTCATGGTTTATTTGATAAATATACTGATAGTGCTTATAACAGTTATTGTATATGAAACTTCCAGCCAGTGGTCAATTTTGATAACAACGGTTTTATTTGCACTTGTCTTCATCTTTTTCGGAGGTAAGTTAGATCAGATACCTATATTAATATCCCGAAATCAATTACGAACAAAATCATCTCATGATACTACAAAATAAGAACTTTGCCATTATAATCCTGATCGGAGTTCTCTTTATCTCCTGTACGAATCTCCCTTATAAGAAATCAGTTAAAACTCTCAAGGAAGGTAAATATACTGAAGCAATTCAGGAACTTGATTCATATATTGAAACTTCAAAACATCCCGCTTTTAAAGAAAAAGCAAAAGAACTTCGTTCGCAGGCATATTATCAGCTTGGCTTGCAGGAATATGAAAAGAATAACTACACGGAAGCATCTGAATATTTTTTCCTCGCAAATTCAAATAAAGCTGATTCACTTCTTGATAACTGTTATTTCGAAATCGCCCAATCAGCTTTGGATGATCTGGATTATCCCGATGCATCCGACTATCTCTCCTTTATTATTTTCCATCTTCAGGAATCAGAGAAAATGCCCGGAGTGATGTATGATCAAATCCTTATACAGACAAATTATTCACAAGATATTCATGCTGCTTATGCAACATATCAAATTTTACAGAATAGATTTCCTACTTCTGATGCTTTTGCTCAGGCAACGAAAATTGTCGATTCGTTTATGCCGCAATTGATCGATGAAGCAAAGTCACAATGGGATGACAACTTATACGCAGATGCTTTAGATAAACTCTTTATCTACCTTGATTATCCCGCAGATTTCATTACAGAGATCAAAGATATGATTGGAAATGTGTACTATACATGGTCTGTTACATTGCTCCAGAATAGAAAGCTGGATAACGTACAGACATATCTTATCCAAGCAGAAGAATATAATTCTCAGCTTGCAGATCAGGTAAATGATAAATTGGTTGAGCTTGCATCAATATACATTACGCAGGGTGATGGATTTCTTGTGGATAGAGATATTGAGAGTGCGATCTCATCATATCGAAAAACTCTGGCTATTATTGAAAACTATGAGGTTGCCAATAACAAGATCGCTCGTGCTGAAGAATTTGCCCGAAGAATTGCTCAAGCAGCACAGCTTGTTGAAGAAGGTGATGCGCAATTTTATAATGAAGAATACGTTGCAGCTTATGAATCATATTCAGATGCATATAAACTGGATAGTATTCCACAAATTTATGATAAGATAAATCTGGCTTATATCTGGACAAGGATTACAAATGACCCTGAACAATATGCCATTGAAATAGTTAAGCAATATAATAATGGAATTATTCCTGAGAAAATAGATGAAGTAGAAACCATTGCACAAAAGAATTATTCAAGGCAGGACATCCGCGTTACACCGTGGCAGGTCTTTCGAACTGTCACAAGAAACAGCTATGAAGTCCGTTATACCATTCTAATACCTGACAAGAACTATTTCCTACGCTGGCTTATCCGTCTGGAAACCGGAGAAGTTGTTCCTCTCAATGAAGCAACAGAAGAATTATTAGCATCATGAAGAAAATATTACTGATCATCATACTTATAGCTCTTTCACTTCCACTTTTTGCGGATGAGCACACTAAATTTGATATAGACGCTATCCTACAAAACAATATTAAATATGGCTGGGATAATGCAACAAACTGGGAAAACTCCAGAAAAGATATACAAGAGAATATGACCATTTTCAAGCAGTGGGAGAATAAAAAACAATCCCATTTTACAAATTGCCTGAAATCAATGATCGCTCCGGGATGGGGTCATTTTTCTACAAAAAATTATCTCAAAGGCGAAGTCCTTTTAGGATTGCAAGTATTATTGGCTGGAAGTGCTTACTATTTTTATGATCAGTCACAGGACTACTATGAAAAATATCGAAATGCCCATCAGATCGATGAGATAAACCAGTATTATATCGATGCGAACTCATCCTACCGCACATCGGGTATTCTTGTCGGCTTATGGATAATCGCTTGGGGATATACTGTGCTGGATACGATCCCGGCAACAGAAAATTATAATCGCGATCTCTGGTATGCCTTGTATGATGAATATATGAATAAAAAAATTACTGTTACTGCCCAAGGCATACAAATACGTTTTTAGCAATATGAAAAAGCATTTAATATATTTTATTCTACTTTTTATATCTGCGATCTTAATACTATCCTGTTCTCTAAGCAGAAACAACCCTCTTGATCCGCTTGGAAATCCGGATGTTTTTGCCCCACCTGTTGTTCAGATAGATACACTTAACACAGATCCTGATCTCATCAAATGGTATGTAGCAATAACCAAAGAGGATAGTCTTGCTGATGGATATTACATTTACGGTGCGTTTCAGGATAATTATTTCGGGACTTATGATCGAGTGAGAAGAAATGTAAGCGCATACGACACAACCTTCTCAAAGGACTATGTCAGCCATGAATACGTCTGGTTCAAGATCACATCTTATAATATTTTCGAAAATGATACTTTAGAAGGGAAATTCTCGCAGATCACTCAATAATATGTTTTCATCCATTCTTAACACGCTGAACGAGAAACAGCGAGATGCTGTTCTTGCAGCCGAAGGTCCGGTGCTGATCCTTGCAGGTGCCGGCAGCGGAAAAACTCGCTGCATAGTTCACAGAATTGCCTATCTCATTTCAGAAAAGAAAGTCAGTCCTCATAATATTCTAGCAGTTACTTTTACAAATAAAGCTGCAAATGAAATGAAAGAACGTCTGCAGGATCAGTTCAATATAAATACTCGCTACTTATGGGTTGGAACTTTTCATTCAATGTGTGCTCGAATATTGAGAACAGAATCACAATACTTGCCTGTCACACAGAATTATACTATTTACGATGACGTTGATCAGCAGCGTATCATGAAAAATGTGCTTAAAGAGATCAACCTTGCAGAAACGAATTTCCCAATAAAAAAGGTTCTCAACATCATATCACAGCAAAAGAATAATCTTATCGAATATGATAAATTTTCTAGCAATGATTCCTATTATGGAAAATATCTTCAGCAAATTTATGAGGCGTATCAAAAATATCTTATCAGAAATAATGGTGTCGATTTTGACGACCTTCTTCTATATACCGCCAAGCTCTTTGAGAATCATAAGGACGTGCTTGAACGTTATCAAGATCGATTCAAATATGTGATGATCGACGAGTATCAGGACACTAATTATGCACAGTACCGCTTTGCATATTTGCTTGCCCAAAAGCATAAAAATATCTGTGTGGTTGGCGATTATGATCAGTCAATATATAGTTGGCGTGGTGCAAATATCGGAAACATTCTCTCTTTTGAAGATGAATATGAAAAGCCACAAGTCATTCGTATGACTCAAAATTACCGCTCGCCGAAACGTGTACTCTCTGCTGCGAATGAGCTTATTTCGCATAATCAGTCCCGCCACAAAAAGGAGCTCTGGACTGATAAGGAAGTCGGAAAAGATATTTCATTATATAATACTCAAAATGAACGCCATGAAGCGATAATGGTCTCACAAAAAATTAATGAACTGCATGATACCCACAATGTTTCCCTAAAAGACATTGCTATATTTTATCGAACTAATGCTCAGTCCCGTGTTTTCGAAACTCAATTCATCAAAGACCACATAGACTATCGGATCGTGGGAGGGGTAAATTTCTTCCAGCGTAAGGAGATAAAGGATATTATTGCGTATCTCAGACTCATTTCAAATCCAAAGGATAATGAAAGTTTTTTAAGAATAGTAAATTTTCCAAGACGCGGAATTGGTAAAACGACCGTTTCATACCTTTTAGATTTCGCTGTTGAAAAAAATTGTTCTCTCTTTGATGCAGTTGAAACGCTTGATCCTTGTGAGGTAATATCTTCTTCTGGCAAAGAGCACCTGAAACTCTTCAAAAGGATGATCGATGGTTTTATTGATATTTCTCAGAAGCAACCAATCAATGAATTAGTAAAACAGGTTATTGATAATATTGAAATCTTAGATTTTTATAAACACGATGATTCAATTGAAGGTGAAAGCAAAGCAGAGAATATTCTGGAATTTGTTGCCTCAACTGATGAGTTTGCTGAGAATTTTATTACTATTCATGATAACGAGCCGTCCTTGCAGGAGTATATGCAGAATCTCTCGCTTGTTTCAGATATTGACTATGCCGACACCGATAGAGACGTAGTTTCTCTAATGACAATGCATAATGCGAAGGGTCTTGAATTCCCCTATGTGTTCATTGTAGGAGCAGAAGATGGTTTGATTCCACATAGAAATTCCATGGAATCCACTGGTGATATTGAAGAGGAACGACGGCTTTTCTATGTTGCGATGACACGAACGATCAAAGAACTTTTCATTTCTTATGCCCAATCACGCAGATATTATGACTCTACTATGTCCTCTTACCCTTCTCGCTTTCTGAATGAAATTAGCAAGAGCCATTTCCAGATGTTTGATATGACGAATTTCCAGACGAACAATGATTTCACTCCCAAAAGGCATACTAGTAAAAAGACCTTTAATCTGGGTACACAGGATGATACTTTTAAGGTAGGACAAAGAGTCGAGCATATGAGCTTCGGGAAAGGCAGGATACTCTCGATCAGAAAAGATGGTGAGTTAATTAAGTTGACAATATCTTTCGATTCTGGCGAATTAAAAAAAATAATTTCGGATTATATTAAAGTATTATGAAAAAAATAATTATTCTTCTGATAAGCTTTTGTCTTGCAAGTAGTTTTTTACACGCTGATAAATATGCAGGAGAATTTTTGAATATCGGAGTCGGCGTCAAAGCTCGAGCACTTGGAAATGCTTTTGTCGCTCTCGCTGACGACCCAACTGCAGTCTATTGGAATCCAGCTGGAATTTATTATTGCAACAATCTTTCTTTCAATATTATGCATTCTGAAGAATATGCCGGGAATTTAAAATATGATGTGCTTAGTGTAATATATCCTCTCGATGATGCAAAGAAATTTGGCTTTCTTATTACTCGCACTGGTATTTCGGGAATTCCATTAACTATATTAGAGAATGACACACTACCTTGCTCTCCAGAAAATCCTCCAAAATTAGATAAATATGTTAGTGATGCTGATTATACCGGTTATCTATCGTTCAGTTCAAAACTGTTTCAAACCATCTCATTTGGAATTACCACAAAACTGATCTACAGAACAATTGGTGACATAAAAGCATCGGGTATCGGTTTGGATGCAGGATTTCTCTATAAGATCAATCCAAGTATTCAGGTCGGATTGAATATTCGTGATGCGATCGGGACATCGATCTGGTGGAAGAACGGTGAAACAGAAAAGGTAATACCAAATGTTTTGGCAGGTGCAAGTGCAAAATTGATGTTTCCAATTATTAATGTACCTTCAAGATTTTTATTTCAAACGGATATTCTCTTTGAAAACCGAGACGAATCTGCCCAACTATCCGTTGGCAAAGCGAGTTTTGACTTTCATGCTGGTATGCTTTTTAACTTTGCTCCATTCCTTTCAGTTGCCTGTGGAGTTGATAGAGAATATTTCACTGCAGGTGCTTTTATTTCCTATAAGAACTACTCTCTTCAGTATGCTTTTGAGAATAATCCTGATCTGAATTATATTCATAGGATCTCTCTTGGAGTAGATTTTTTTAATTAAAATAATAAAAAATTTGACAAACATTTTAATAAATGCACTTTAGTTGATAAATAATTTTCATTAATTCAAAATTAGAAAAAAAAGTATGATATGGATTTATGATAATTCAATCATTCTCCATGTTATAAGAAAGAAAGGAGATATTTAATGAAAAAAATCGGATTAATACTTATTGGTTTACTTTTGTTCAGTTCTTTTTCTTTCGCATCAAGTGCTACAATTATTCCAAATTCAAACATTTTCAGCTTCTATTACTCATCAAAACGTATTGAAAAGGATGTTGGTTCAGAAAGATTCTGGCATCTCAAATCAGCTCGTTTGGAATGGATAGGTGATAATTATGATGTGGATTTAGAACTTGCTCCTCTTGTAGCTGGTAATCCCATATCTATAAAACAATCTTGGATTAAATTCACCCCATTCAAATTTATGGACATCTCATTAGGAAAAATTACTTATCCTTTCTGTAATGTATCGAGTAAAACCACAAGCAATATCACTAATTTCCAACCCACGACCTTTGGGGCAGACTTCATGGTAGAATTTAACGGAAAAGTTAATAAACTCGGCTGGTATGCATATTGGGCAGATGGTGGAATTAATGCAGGAGTTCTCGGCTATGATACACCCTCAACTATTGGATTTAGAGGAAAATACTCATTGGCAGGACTTGATGTAGGTGCTTCTATCAGAATCAACGATTGGGATGGCGATGATAGAAAATATGATTGGGGCGCAGACCTTCTATATGAATTAGGAAATATTGCTAAATTTAATTGCCAGGTTTTTAATCTATCTGACGAAGATGATAATTCCGATTTAAACTTCTTTTTAATTACTTCATATGAAAAAGGATTTATTCTTCCATTTGCCAAGAAAACTATCCCATATTTGGGTTACTTCTCAAGAAACGGAAAAGATGGTAAGGGAGCAGAAGAATCTAATATTGTAATTGGCTTAAATATGAAACCGGTTGATAATTCCTTTGTTAAATTGGAATATAATATTGACTCAGATGTTGGCTTAAAAAATTTACCGGAAGATAATCAAAATATTACACATGCCATTTCACTTGAAATCGGATATAGTTTTTAAATGCTAACCTTTATTCAATAAGTTTTAGGAGAAACCTATGAAAAAAATATTATTAATAACTCTCTTTCTCATGCTCGTAAGCTCATTCCTCGTTGCAAATGAGATCAGTTTCTATTATTCTTCAAAACGAATCGAAAAGGGTATAGGTTCAGAAAGATTCTGGCATCTTAAAGACTTTTATCTTGAATGGGAAGGTAAAAATTTTATAACCTCACTGGACTTTTCCGGGCTTATAGAGAATAATCCTAAACTGAGTATCAATGAAGCCTGGATAAAATTCAATTTGTTTACTTCATATTACTCTTATTTCCAAAAATATCAATGGTTCACAGTTGACATGAAAGTTGGGGATATGGCGTATCCATTTGGGAATGTTTCGAGTAAATCCTCTAAAAATATCAGTATTTTTCACCCACAAACCTTTGATTCTAATTGGATGGTTAATTTTACCGGTGAACTCTGTTCAAAGTACACTTTCAATGCATATTGGGCGGATGGTGGAATTAATGAAGGTATTAGCGCATACGATTCACCCTCAACTATTGGATTTAGAGGAAAATACTCATTGGCAGGACTTGATGCAGGCGCTTCTTTCAGAATCCGCGATTGGAATGACGATGATAGGTTATATGATTTTGGCATAGATATAATTTATTCTATCAAAGATATAGTAAAATTAGATTTTCAAGCCTATAATCTTGATGATGGAGATAATAATACTGATGATATTGATTTCTGGTTTATTGTAAAACATGTTCAAGGTTTCCAAATCCCTATTATACAAACAATCAGGCCTTATTTTGGTTTTTTCACAAAGCCTGTAAAAAACAGGCATGAGTATAATATTATATATGGTATTAATATTATGCCAACAAAAAATACATTTGTAAAATTAGAATACAATTATGACTCAGAAGTTGATGAAAAAGGAATATTGAGTATAGATAATCAGAATATCACAAATGCTTTAAGCCTTGAAGTCGTATTCCTATTTTAATAAAAAACCTTTATAAGTTTTACCCCGCCTTTGAGCGGGGTTTTTTATTGACCATTTATAAATCATCTTCAGATTTTGGAAAAAATTTTCAGGAGGAAGCATGCCCGATTTCCGTATTCTGGTAATCAATCCCGGCTCAACATCGACGAAAATTGCAGTTTTTGATAATGACAAAGAAGTCTTTAAAAAGACACTCAACCACAAACTGGAAGAACTCTCACCATTTGGAGAATTGATCGATCAGTTCGAGTTCAGAAAAAATATCGTTGAGGAAGCTCTTGAAGAAAACAATATTCACGTTGATTCTCTCGATGCGGTTGTAGGTCGAGGAGGTTTATTGCGACCGGTTCCAAGTGGAGTTTTCAAGATAAGTGAGAAAATGCTTGCTGATCTGAAAGATCCGACAATCTGGGGAAGAGTTCATGCATCAAACTTAGGCGCTTTTATCGCCAAATCAATCGCTGACGAACTGAACATTCCATGCTTTATTGCTGATCCCATTACTGTTGACGAAATGGAAGATGTTGCACGGATCTCAGGTGCGCCGGGAATAGTCAGGCAAAGTCTTTTTCATGCGCTCAACATAAGAGCGATTTCCCGTAAAACAGCAAAAGAACTCAACAAAGCTCTCACCGACTGTAATTTGATCGGTGTTCATATGGGTGGTGGTATCAGTGTGGCAGCTATCAAAAAAGGAAAAGTTGTGGATGTAAATAATGCACTCCTTGGAATGGGACCTTTCTCACCGCAAAGAGCAGGTGCACTTCCTCTCAGCGGAGTCATTGATATGTGTTTTTCCGGCAAATATACAAAATCGGAGATCGAAAAAATATTCACCAAAACAAGCGGTTTGATAGGATATCTTGGCACAGATAATGATATTGAGATCGAAAAGCAGGTTGAAAAGGGAAATGATAAATATCGTCAAATTCTTGATGCAATGGCGTATCAAGTTTCAAAAGAAATTGGCGCTTATGCAACAGTACTCAAAGGTAAAGTTGATGCGATCTTCCTTACAGGCGGATTGGCTTACGATATATATCTTACCGGTTGGATAAAGGAGAGAACGTCTTTCATAGCTCCGATTTATATATTCCCTGGTGAAGGTGAGATGGAAGCGCTTGCTGGTGCTGGGCTGCGAGTTTTGAAGAAAGAAGAGAAACCCAAAAGTTACTAAATCCCAAATAGAAAAAATCAGGCTCTTTAAAGAAATGAGTGGGTAATTAACAAATAAATTGCTAAAAATCTATGATTCAAATTTTCTTCCTTCTAAAAAACAGAGAGAGGAAAAAATGTATAAAGATTTATTTGAAAGAGCTCTTCATATTGAGTCACCTTGGTATATTAAGGATATTGATTTTAATGAATTTGAAAGGCAATTAATAGTGTTTATAGATTTCAAAAAAGGCAGTAAATTTAATTATGAAAAGTTAGATGAAGGTATCAATGGAGAATTTTCGGTTTATGATACGACAGAAAAAAGTTGGCGTCATTTGAATTTCTTTGAACATGAATGTCATATAAGTGCCAGAGTACCTCGCATCCAAACAGATGACGGAAAGGTTCGTTTGATCAAAACTCCATGGGAAGGTACAAACAGTGGTTTTACACTCCTTTTTGAAGCATTAATATTACAACTGGCTTCTAATATGCCTGTTAATAAAGTCAGCAAGTTAACCGAAATTTCTAACTATCGTATTTGGGAACTATTGAAAAGATATGTAAATGATACTCTGGAAAAATCAGATTATACATTGTTGGAGATAGTAGGTGTTGATGAAACATCTTCTCGTAAAGGACATAACTACTTAACTCTTTTTGTCGATCTAAAAGAGAGAAAAGTCATATTTATAACGAAAGGTAAATCTAACGAAACAGTAAAAGAATTTGTGAAAGATATTGAAGAACATAACGGTGAAGCAGAGAAGATAAAACAGGTATGCTGTGATATGTCACCGGCGTTTATCAAGGGAATTCGGGAGAACCTTAAATCAGCAGAGATAACATTTGATAAGTTCCATATAATCAAACTTCTGAACGAAGCAGTCGATAATGTTCGTCGAGAAGAAGTAAAAAAAGAATCGTCGTTGAAAAAGAATCGCTATCTATTCCTGAAAAACAGAGAGAATCATACCAAAAAAGAGAGCAAAAATTTTGAAATTTTATCTCTATCAAAGATGAATTTAAAAACAATGAGAGCCTATAGAATCCGTGAAAGTTTTCAGGACATTTATAGATCAGATACATTGAAAGATTTTACATATCTTTTGAATAAGTGGTATTATTGGGCAACTCATAGCCGTTTAGTTCCGGTTATTAACGTTGCAAAAACAATAAAATCACATTGGGACGGAGTTATTAATTGGATGGAATCAAAGATCAATAACGGCATTTTAGAAGGGTTTAATTCTATCGTTCAGGCTGCTAAAGCTAAAGCACGAGGTTTTAGAACATTTGAATGTTTCAGAATAATTATATTTCTTTTACTCGGAAAATTAAATTTTAGGATAATTAATAAATGTTACTTACCCATTTAAAACTCAAAAGAACCACAAATCTTTCATTAGATAATGCCCTTAAAGTCTTAAAAAATAATTAAAACTGGACTGCAAAAGTTGTCATATCATATTGTATGTTTTACTAAAATGTGAGGAACTATATGTGTAATGAAAGTATTAAGTATGGTATTACATTTATATGTAGACGTGGTAAAGATCATTTTGCTGAGCCTATTCTTTCCGAATTGGCAAAAATATACACAATTCAGTATTTATATCCCGAGCATAAAAGGGATTTATTATTAAATCAGATAAAAGGAAAAATAATTTGGGTTGAGTGGGCGCATAAATTTGCTAAAATAGTTTCAAAAAAGAAATGGAAAAATAAGAAAGTCTTTGTTCGTTTGCATCGTTATGAAATTGATACAGATTATATGAAAAAAATCAAATGGCAAAATATTGATAGAATAATTTTTGTAAACAGCCATTTTGAAAAAGAATTTAAACAAAAAATTAATAATACCGTTGAAACAATAACAATTCCAAATGCGATTAGTATTGATGATTTTAAATTAAATTCTCCCAAAAACAATAAAAATATTTGTTCATACAGCCTAACATTTAATCGGGTAAAAGGATATATCGATTTGCTTATTCTCTTCTCTAAATTATTAAAAAAAGATGATTCCTACAGATTGAATATTCTTGCTCGATATCCGATAAATGACAAAGAATCAAGTTACTTACTTAAAATAGAAAAAAAAATGTCAGATTTAAAACTAAAAAATTCTGTGATTATTACTAAAAGAAAGCTTGAACCAAATCTATCTGACGACAGAAAAAACATATCAAAATATCTATCGCAACAAAATTTGATTATTAGTTTCAGTAAACTTGAAAGCTTTCATTATTCATTCGCAGAAGGTCTTTTATGCGGGCTGCAAGGCTTCTATAATGCCTGGGAGAATCCTTTGATCAAAGAATTTTGGAATAAATGGGGATATAATTCAGAAGATGATATGATCGCAGGTATTTTGCAATGGAGTAATTTATCACTTAAAGATAAAGAAAAAATAGTTCAAGAAAATAGAAATTATGTAATTAAAAATTTTGGTGCAAATAATATTGCAAAAGTTTATGAAAATGAATTCTTCAGTTAAAAATATCCTCTTCGTTCAGGACTCTTCTCCCTGCATCAGAACGATAAAAATCGCTTCAGCTTTGCAATCAAAAGGAATAAATGTTCATCTGGCTCATCGTGAAAAAACTCCGGATGAAGTTTATGGTTATGGAAATTCAATATTTGACTCCATTATTTCTTTACCAAAAAATGATATTAAAGCGGTCGAAATCATTAAGTCACTAATAAAGGAAAAAGAAATAGATTTGCTCCATTATCATAATTTCCCCGATAAATTGGGAGCAAAATTAATTCGATCAAAATTGGAAATTCCAATAATCTACGATCAGCATGATTTTTTTTCCGAAAAGAAAAAGTTATCAGAAAAAAAACTGTCGTATGAACGAATCTGTAATGAAGAGAATGATGGAGCAATTTATATAACTGAAAATTACAAACACCTTGTCTCTGAAAAATACAAAATTAATCCTAACAACTTCATATTTCCTAATTACGGACTTTCCTCCCTGATTCTAAAAGAGGAAGATTTTTTACCGAAATTATCAAATTCTGATAATAATATCCATTTGGTTTACGTCGGATTGATAACTCAACACAAAAACAAAGTTCGGAACATGCTGAATATTTTTAAACGGCTGACAAAAAGAGGGTTTATCATCCATGTTTACTCAACCAGAAACAAGAAGTATGAAAAATACAGGAAGATCAAGAATGTTATAATTCACCGGCAACTTCCTATCTCGATGCTGATTAAGGAAATAAATCAATATGATTTTGGCATTGCTTTTTTGAATTACGAACTTGTTGATAAAAAAAAGATCGATGAGATCAAATTTGGATTCTGGAACAAAATGTATGATTATCTGATGGCAGGAATTCCGGTTCTGACAATAGATTTGTTCAAAGATATGTCGGATTTTATTAAATCAAATGATTTCGGAATTTCTGTTAAAGACATCTCGGAAATTAATCCTGAATTTTTAAAGAAGCAGGATTTAAAAAGTATTTTGTATCAAATTCTACAGAATCGGGAAAAATGGACAATGGAAAATCAAATTCAAAGAATCATCGACTTGTACAATAACACAATAAGAAAAGAAAAACAATGAAAAAATTATTGAAAACTTGTAGAAATATCAAGTATAAAATAAGAGGGAAAAAATATAAAATTCCTCCATATTCATACTCCTTTCTTTGTGAAGAACTATCAAAGATCGATGATATTGAATCAGTGTGTTTTATGAAACATAATCAAAACTCTAAACATAGAAAAAAGAGAATGATCATCAGACATGATGTCGATTTGGATCCATGGACTTCACTGAAAATGGCAAAGATCGAACATAGATATGGTCTGGTAGCTACATATTTTATCTTACATAGTGCGAAATATTATAAATCGAAATTTGAAGAGACACTTGAAATTTCAAAAAAAATCCAAAGTTTAGGACATGAGATCGGGTTACATAATGATCTTTTAACTGATTATTTTAAATACGGTTTAAAACCAGATGAAAATCTACATAACATCCTGACAAGTTTAAGAAACAATGGAATAAATATCTATGGTAGTGCTTCTCATGGTTCAAAAATAATTCAGAACTTGAATAAAAAATTGCCAAAAGAAATATACTATACAAATTATTTGATCTTCGATGAAATCTATCAAAAGAAAATATCGTCAAATCCGGTATTCTCAAAGCTGCCAAATCCTAAATATAATAATCTTTCACTGAATTTGCCATTTCTTTCAATGAAGGATTTTAACTTATCATATGAAACATATTTTGTTGAAATGGATTATTACATATCCGATACAAGAAGAAAATTTTGGTTTATTGGAAATGATCCAATTAATACTATTAAATCAAGCAAACTGGGTGAAACTACACAACTCCTGTTCCATCCTGTTTGGTGGAAATTAGATTTAGAGTAAAATGGGTCCATTACCATGGAAATTCTAACATTTTTGATAAATATTTTTTTGCACCGAACAAATACTAACAAAATAAATTTTATCATAGTTATTTATTTGCTCTTGTTCGTTATTGTTCGTTGCCAATTAGAGTCCATCCGTAAACTCGGTTTTTTCGACTCGTAAGGAACGATCCCGATTTATCGGGAAGACAAAGTGCGTATTCAAGCTACCTCAAGTCGTCGTCGCAAGCTCCTTACAACTCGAAACAGCACTTTACGGATAGACACTAATTATTCACGGTTTATATAAGTAGGATAGTAATCATGCGAAAAAATAAGATTTCAGCTTTCATTCCTGTACAGGATGTTGAGGACATTATCGAGGATTGTCTCAAATCGATAACCTGGGTAGATGAGATTTTTATCGTAGATGCGTTCAGCAAAGACAGAACTGTTGAGATATGCCGGAAATTTTCTAATGTGAAGATCGTTCAGCATGAATATGAAAATTCCGGTGCACAACGAACCTGGGGAATGCCAAAGGTTTCCAATGAATTGGTTCTGATCATCGATTCGGACGAAAGATGCACTCCTGAATTACAAACGGAGATCGAGAAAATCCTGGCAATGGATAAAATTCCATTCGATGGATATTTAGTTTATTTGAAGACAAAATTTTTGGGAAAGATCCAAAATCATGATCGTAATCTCGGCTATCAGGGAATGCGTTTGGTGAGAAGAGAATCATACAAAGAATACAATTTGCGAAGCGTTCATTCAACACTCGATATTAAAAATCGATCAAGAATTAAAAATAAAGATGCTTATATAATTCATATTCCAATTCGAGATTTTAAATCTCATTGGAATAAAATGGTTCGTTACGCAACCTGGCAAGCAAACGATATGTTTCAAAAAGGGAAAAAGGCAAATCTGTTTCATTTCATTTTCAGACCTTCTTATAAATTTATTCATCATTATTTTTTTAGACTTGGATTTTTGGATGGAATTCGGGGTTTGATCCTTTGTTCGGTTGCGTCCATTTCAGTGTTTATGAAATATTATAAATTGTTTGTGATGAGAAATGAATGAATTCTCAAGACCTAATGAATCAATCATTATGAAAATCTTCAACAATTTATAGATTTTTTTAAAATTTATGCCACTATAAAATAACCTCAAACAATATGAAAAGAATACTCTTGATCCAACACGGTGCAATCGGTGATGTCCTGATGTGCACTCCAGCTGTTCGAGCTTTAAGGAAACATTTACCGGAAGCTGAAATAACTTTTCTTGTTGGAAACAAAGCTTTTGATGCAGTTCGTCATAATACCAATATCGATAAATTTATTGCCCCGAATTTGCCGATGAATTTCTTCAAATACTTGATTTTTCTTTTCAGGTTTGTTTTTTCTAAGTATGATATTGTGATCGATTTTCAACAGAATCCGAGATCTGCATTGATCACTTTTCTGACTTTTGCAAAAAAGAGGATTTCTTTCACCGAAAGACACAGGAATTATGCTTATAATATACAGATCGGACCTGTCGATACTCAAATTTATGCGCCGATAAATAAATTAAAATTGCTCCAACCTCTTGGTATAAATGAGTCTGATGATTTCCTGCCCGAATTATTCATAACCGATAAAGAGAAAAAATGGGCAGAAAAATTGTGGCATGATCTCAATTTTCAAAAGCAAGATTTGATAATCGCTCTTTCGCCTGTCAGTATCAAATCTTATCGTTTATGGGATTCTGTAAATTTCTCTCAAATCTGCGATTTTCTAATCAATAAATATCAGGCAAAGATTGTTTTCACATGGGGTCCCGGAGAATTTCATATTATAAAAACCATTCAGGAGAAGATGAATAATAAAATCGAGATCAACTACAAAATTTCCAATATCAAACAACTGAAAGCCATCTTTGAAAGATCATCTCTTTTTCTCGGAAATGATAATGGTCCAAGACATATTGCCATCACATGCGGAATTCCAACTATCGGGATTTTCAGTCACATTCATGCTTCTCACTGGACTCCGCCGGAAATGGAAAAACATCTGGTGATCCAGCCGGAAATACCGGGAATCAAGAATCTGAAAGTTGAAACGGTAATCGAAAAAATTGATAAATTTATGAAAAATTTTCAGAATAATTAAGATGAAAAAAATAAAACTTTTATTTCGCATCGGCTACGCATACCACAAAGCGGGGTTCGATCCGGTCATTGAATATCTGATGGACGACCCAAAATATGATATCTGGTTTTCATTGGATATGGAAAAAAAACGCTACCTCATTTTTGATATTACCTACCGCAATAAAATAATTGATGAATGGAAGAAACTGGGTTATCGTTTCACAAAAGAAACAAGAGGTTTTGATATTATAATTTCAGGTGATACCTTGCGAAATTCTGCAGATTATGGAAAAACAATGCTGATTTTTCTAAACCACGGAACAGGCATCAAAAATATTCTCTATAGAAATCTTGCACATGTTCCCAATGATAAATATCTCATCTTTGTAGAAGGACAACACCGGGTTGACTCACTGATGAATTCACCTTCTCTTGGTAAAAATGAAGTGTATTTGGTTGGACTTCCCAAGCTTGACTTCTATTTTCAGGGAAGATTTAACGACAGAGATAACATCCTGAATAAGTGGAGCTTAGATCCTCACAAGAAAACAGTTCTCTTTGCTCCAACCTATAAACCAACATGTCTTTATAATATAAAAGATGATTTATTTGAACAAACGAAGGATTACAATCTGATCATAAAATTACATCCTTACAGCTGGATGGGAAAGTACGCTCCTCACCGCCAGCACAGGATATATGAACGAAGGGTAAAGAAATATGCTCATGCTGTTCTTCTACCTTTTAGTGAATATAATATTGTGCCTTATTATGCTGCTGCTGATACAGTCTTAAGTGAAGCTTCAAGCACGGTTTTTGATTTCCTTGCCTTCCAAAAATTTGGCATCATATATGATCTTCCCTGCGACAAACTCAGCCATTCTGATGGAGAAGTTCTACTTGAAATCGACAATCGGGAATTTCTTAAAGGAGCATTCGTACATATAAACTCAGGAAAACAACTCAAACAAGCAATTGAACAAAGCATAAATCCAACTCCAGAAATGATCGAGCAAGCTGACAAATATCGGAATCGATATTTTTACAAATTGGATGGAAAGGCAACTGAGAGATTTGTGAAAAGGTTGGAAGAGCTATATTATGCAGACGATCATGAAAATGTGCCGTGATTTTTTAGTTTTATAGAGTTAAAATTGACTTAGAATTTACTTACCGCAAATTTAATCTTTTAATTTATATTAATAGGAGACGATAATGGAAATAAAAGAAAAATCATCAAAATTGGGTATTCTTATTCCGGGACTCGGTGCAATTGGTACGACATTTATTGCAGGGCTGGAACTCATTAAAAAAGGATATTCCAAACCGATCGGAAGTCTTACCCAAATGGGGACAATTCGCCTTGGGAAAAGAACAGACAACAGATCACCTTTGATCAAAGATTTTCTTCCTTTGGCTGATATAAACGACCTTGTAATTTCAGGTTGGGATATTTTTGAAGATACTGCGTATGAGTCAGCAAAGAATGCTCAGGTGCTTAGTAATGAGCACATAGAGCTTGTGAAGAATGAACTCATGGCGATCAAGCCGATGAAGGCAGTTTTTGATAAAAAATATGTGAAAAAGTTGGATGGAAAGCATATCAAACATGCTGAAAATAAGTATGAATTAGCTCAAATGCTGATGGAAGATATAAAACAATTCAAAAAAATGCATGATCTTACAAATGTTATCATGGTCTGGTGTGCTTCTACAGAAATTTATATTGAAGAGCAAGAAGTTCATAAATCTTTGGAAAACTTTGAGAAAGGTCTCAAAGAAAACAATGAAGCCATTTCTCCAAGTATGATCTATGCATACGCAGCGCTGAAAATGGGATTACCTTTTGCGAATGGTGCCCCCAACCTCACCGTCGATATTCCTGCGATTTGGGAGCTTGCAAAAATAAATAAGCTTCCTATCTGTGGTAAAGATTTCAAAACCGGTCAAACCCTGATGAAGACAATCATCGCTCCTGGTTTACGGGCTCGAGTACTTGGTGTTAATGGCTGGTTCTCGACGAATATTCTTGGAAACAGGGACGGCGAAGTGCTTGATGATCCTGAATCCTTCAAAACTAAAGAGGTCAGCAAATTAGGTGTGTTGGACTCAATTCTACAACCTGAGAAAAATCCCGATCTCTATAAGGATCTTTATCATAAAGTACGCATTAACTATTATCCACCACGTGGCGACAACAAAGAAGGTTGGGACAACATCGATATTTTTGGCTGGCTTGGTTATAAAATGCAGATCAAGATCGACTTCTTATGTAAAGACAGCATCCTCGCTGCACCAATTGTACTCGACTTGATCTTGTTCCTCGATCTGGCAAAAAGAGTGGGTTTCTCAGGCATCCAGGAATGGTTATCTTTCTACTTCAAAAGCCCGATGCATCTTCCTACATTGTATCCTGAGCATGATCTTTTTGTTCAACTTGCAAAGCTGAAAAACACACTCCGCTACATCATGGGTGAAGAAATGATCACTCATCTCGGACTTGATTATTATTACGACAACATCCCTGAGGAAAAGTGATCAGCCCTTGCTATCTGATATGATCAGAAATGAGTAACTAATGAAGGCTGTTATTATTGCTGCTGGGTGTGGAAGTCGATTAAAAGATTATCATCAAGGCATTCCAAAAACACTCATCACCGTGCATGGCAAACGAATTATCGATGATATCATTGAAAAAATTATAGCTAATGGCATCTTCGATATTGTAGTAATAACCGGATATAAAAGCGCACTCCTCGAGGAATATTTAGCTCAGTACAAAGATACAACTATCAATATCCAATTCATCTATAATCCTCGATGGGAAGAAGCAAATGGCATATCAGTACTCAGTGCAAGAAAAGCCATGTCAGAAAAAGATGAATTTGTCCTTCTCATGAGTGACCATATTTTCAGCAAAGAAATTATCTCTCAGATTATTTCTACTGAGATCAAAACTGATGAAGCACTTTTAGCAATCGATCTTAAAATTGAAAAAATACCTGATATCGATGACGGAATGAAAGTACAGGCAGTAAAAATCAATAATTCTGTGTATCAAATAAACAAATTTGGAAAAACCTTACACGACTTCATGGCAATAGATACAGGAATTTTCAAATTGCACTTCTCCTTTTTTAAATACTTAAAAAAATCTATTGCAGGAGGTAAGGATTCTCTTTCTGATGCATGCAATTTACTCTGCGATGCCGGTAGGATGAAAGGACTCGATATCGGTAATAAGCTCTGGCTCGACATTGATACTCCCGAGATGCTTGATCAGCAGAAAATTCTCAACAAATTATTGCTTGAGTGCTGAACGAGTCTATTATCATGAGAAGCACGGTTCTATTTTTCTTGTTTATCCTTCTCTGTACATCCTTGATCGCAGAAAACGAATGGACTGTACTCGTCTATCTGGCTGCGGATAACAGTTTGAGCCAGCAATCCTTTATTGACATCAATGAAATGGAAACTGTTGAGGATAACGATTCTGTGACTTTTATCATACAGGTTGACCCATTAAATGATCCGAATTACCCCCCCTATTTCACAACCAGCCGAAGATATTTGATACGTCATGATAATAATCCGGATTCGATAGGTTCGATTCTGTTGGATGACCTCGGTGAAATCAATTCCGCAGCCCCTCAAACTCTTTCGGATTTTGCAAACTGGGGATTTGACTATGCTCCCTCACAAAAGAGGATGCTCATCATCTGGGATCATGGTAATGGCTGGACTAAAGATAATGATCTTGTGAAATGGGTTTGCTCTGATACTTATTTTGGTGATAGAATGAATGTCTCGGAAGGTGAACTGAAACAGGCAATTTCCACAATAGATTATCCAATAGATATTCTCGCTTTCGATGCGTGCCTTATGCAGACAACAGAAGTAATTACAGAAATTTATGAATACTGTGATATTGTCGCCGGCTCAGAATTTACAGTCCCAGCGGATGGTATATTTTATGGAGCTGAATCCGGTACTGCGTGTTCTCAATATGGGCTCTTTAACTATATCGTGGACAATCCATCCTGTTCTGCAGTTGAACTTTCTGAAGAACTCGTGAACCGGTACATAAACTCGTACACTACACACTGTCAGTATGGATCCACAATTGCTTTTTCAGCTATTGAAATGAATAGTTATTCATCTTATTTAAACACACTCAAAGAATTTACAAGAACCTACTCTGATACTGTTTATAGTGATCTTTACCATGATGCCTGCAGCAACTGTTTTCAAATCAACGGAAATAATTTAGATCTTTGGGAATTCTTCGACGAAGTTGCTTTTCTTAATAAAGATGTGCAAACAGCAGCAGAAGATATTGCTTCTTTGGTAGATTCAATGACTATCGCATACAGTGCGCTTTACCAGGATATTCTTTATCCAGACCTGGGAAGAATGAGCGTATATTTTCCTCCAAATATGAATTGTTTCAATTGGGAACTCTATTACAACTTAGACTTCAACGACCTTACTGAATGGGATAGATTCCTCAGCTACTATATAGGTAATTTTTCAGATAAGCCCATTATTGAAGAGTTTGCTATATCATCAGTAAGTGAAATCGTAAATTTCTCATGGGAAGTTTTCGCTACTACAGATTTGTCTTATAAATTATACTATAAAACAAGTCCAGACACAAGCTTCATCCAGATACAGGATTCAACGATCACTCATGCGACAAGTTATTCCTCCAAGTTTGAAACAGGTAACTATGAATTCAAACTTCGGGTAATTGATGAGTTTGGGAACACATCTTCTGGCACAACCTCGCATTTTGTATCTAATGAAAACATATTCAAATATTATCCAAATCCCTATAATATAAATGAGAATAATATTGGGAAATTCATTATTTCAAATGATAATCTGACAGATGCTGCTATATATATTTATAACCTTGCATGTGAGTTGGTTGATAAGATTAAAATTGATGACACTACAGAACAAACGATAGAGGTGAATTACATTCCGGATAATGTCTCTTCAGGCATCTATTTTTGTCTACTCAAATCAGGTAACACGATAGCGACAATTAAACTGGCTGTTATCCGCTGATTTTCCTGTGCACAACTTGTGGATAACTCACAATTCCATCACCATCTGGTTGCTAATTAGCTTCTATTATGTAAGTTATGAATTTTTACTAAATTTGTGTGAGGTGCATAATATTTTTTTCTCTCACCAAAATAGAACTTCTTATATAGCAGTAACTTAGGGGAAAAACCCTCATTTGCTCATAGGATTTTGGGCATAGAATTTGCTATAAAATATAGCTCTATTTAAATTTTTCTTCAACCCCAAAATCTCTGTATAAACTGAGAGATTTCAGGTTATCTTTATCGTCTCCTGAAAGCGAATTTGTAAATAAACGTGTAAGTAATTTTCCTATTCCGGGTCCCAGCATAAATCCCTGTCCGCACATACCGACAGCTAGGTAAAAGCCATCCACTTCGGTCTCTCCAAGTATGGGAAAACCATCAGGTGTTGCAGGGTATTGTCCCCGCCATGTTCTGCGTACTTTCAAATTCTTCAAACGAGGAAAGAGTTCCAGCATTCTCTGGGCTACTTGAGGAAGAAAAACAGATGTCGCCCTGCTGTCTGTACCGACAATTGGAGGTTCTGGAGTTATGCAGAAAATAACCTGTCCTTCAGGACGCTGATAGAAATAGTAATTTTTTGAATTCTTAGCGGGTCGGAGGTCAACGATCATAGGGTCAAAGAAGTGCTGAACCGCATCAGTAATACCACCCTCATGACTATCCGGTACAACCGGTATATCTAAGCCGACCATTTTACCAATGTGATTTGCATTATTTCCTGCAACATTAATTACATTTTGTGCTGAAAAGGAATTTCCTTTATTTGTGTGAATTAAAAATTCGTTGCTCTTTTTTTGAATCCCTGTTACTTCCTCATTGAAAATATAGGATGCACCGTATTCCATACTCTTAAAATAAAAATAATTGAGTGCAAGATAAGGCGACGCACTGCCATCATCAGGAGAGAAAGTCGAACCTCTCAAACCATCAGGATTAACTCCTGGGGCTATTTTAAGGAATTCTTCAGCCGATATCCAATCAATATTCAAACCATAACTTTTTTGGATTTTTAATAGGTCTTTGAGCATCTTCTCATGCTCACTAGTATATGCAAGAAAAGAGTAGCCATTGGACCGCCATTCGATATCGTCGCCATATTTTTCTTTCCAAGTAGAGAATACGTCTATTGCTTCTATCGAAATATGGATCTTTGCTTTATCGGAATGAGTTGCACGGATGCCCCCAATTGCTTTTTTATTCTGACCTTGTCCCGGTGAAGCAAGACTTTCGATAACAAGTACAGAGAAATGATCTTCAGCAAGAAATAAAGCGATAGGAACTCCTACAGAGCCGGCGCCAATGATAATGATATCAAAATTTTTATTCATACGATCCTACTTTTCCTTCATTGCAGAAAGGATTTCAAGTGGAACTTCAACGTATAATGGACGGCGAGTGTTTAAGGTAATATCCTGCAAAGCATATCCTTCTTCTTGATACATTCGTAAAATGAGAATTTCGCAAGTCTTTCCTCCGCATGCGCCCATACCAGCACGTGTAAGCTGCTTGAGCTGGTTCATATCGGTTATCCCCTTGCGAATCCATTTTCGGATCTCACCCGCAGTAACCCGTTCACACCGGCAAACAATGACACTGTCATCAATAGTATCCAGCAGCGGATTTTCCCTCACTTCGGAAACAACGAGTTCCTGAATCCGAATACCTGCGATCTTTTTTGCAACATGTGAAGGAGCTTTCACCTGTATGATCTGGGTTTTAGTTTTTGTATCACGAACCTTTACCACATGAAGCTCGTCGAGGAGGTCACCATCAATATCAACAACATGAATTGGTTGCCCGGATTCGATTGGATGATTTCCAACTTCATATGGAATCGAAACCGTCGGGAAATGCGAATCCTTCCTATAATCTACCAGCGTGATCGCCAGTGCGGGGCATACAGTAAGGCATTGCATGCAACCGGTACACTTTCCTTCAAAAGTTGGCAAGCCGAGCAAGCTATCATCTTCAATCTTTATCTGATCAAGCGGACAGACAGATGCGCATGGATTACACGGAATTTCCTGGACACAATGAAATACCGGAAATACACCTTCTTCTGATTTGGGAAGTTTGTAAGGTAAAGTCTTTTGTGGTGGACTCTTTAAGATTTCTGCTTTTTTGCTCCACTCCTCAGGAATTTTTTCTGAAGATCGATTTAATGCTTTTGCAATTTTGATGCCCATAATTTTTCCGTTGAACATTGCTGATGAAGCTTCAGCGATCTCTTCCGCATCACCGGTGGAGAAAACTTCCATTCCTGCTTCCTCAGCTTCTTTATGAAATTCATTGATTGGATTGAGACCCACTGCGATAAGAATCGTGTCGCAAGCAATGGTTTTCTCAGTGCCGGAAATTGGTTTAAATTTTTTATCAACCTCTGCGATAGTTATGGATTCAACCTCATCTCTGCCATTCGCAGAAAGAATTGTATGCGAAGTATAAATAGGTACACCAAGGCGTTGAAGCTTGTCTTTATGAACCTTATAACCGCCGCATTCAGGCATCGCTTCTGCCAGTCCCGCCACTTGAATACCGGCTTGTAATGCATGGTAACCGGCAATCAGTCCAACATTTCCACCGCCAATAATGAAAATTCTCTTAGAAGGAATAACCATATCTCTGTTTACCAGTGTCTGAAATGCTCCTGCTCCATACACACCCGACAAAGTATTACCAGGGAAAACCAGCATTTTTTCGCGAGCGCCGGCTGCATTTAACAAGATTTTGGGCTTGATGAGCAAATAGGTATTATCTTTTAGAATTCCTACTTTTTTATCGCTGAATACATAAACCGCAGTGCTGTTCGTCCATACTGTTGCGGTATCATATTTCAGCAGTTCTTCGGATAATATTTTGGCGATATCTATTCCCCGTGTTCCGGCATAACAATTTTTTATCGAACCAAAAAATTTGTGTGTTTGAAGCACCAGTTTCCCACCAAGTTCTGACTTATCGTCAACTAAAATGAGCGGCACATTGTTTTTGGATAATTCGATCGCAGCAGATAATCCGGATGGTCCTCCACCAATTATAAGAACATCAGTTTCATATTCCTCTATTGGATCAAAAGATGGACTTTCATTCACTTCCGGCAATTCAGGAAGCCCCTCACAGCTTTGAACGATCATGTTTTCTGCCACAGGTATCATGCAGGATTTTACCGGAATTCCGTTTGCAATTACTGTACACTGTGCACATTGACCATTTGCACAGAATATCCCTTGAGGACTGTCATCTTTCACATGATGACCAAAAACATGTATTCCATGAGCAAACAATGCAGAAGCGATCATTTCACCTTCTTGAGCATACAGCTTTTGATCGTTCCAATAAAAAGGAATTGCCTTTCTCTCTTTTATTTCAAGAATAGGATGTTCTTTTATTCGATAAGTTTCTGCCATTTTAAGTCCAACAATTATTTCTTTATATTCTTTTTGAGATTCTTGATATGCCCTTTACCAACGCCAATCACGTTGCATCCAAGCTCGATATACTTCATGATCTTTTCATCAGTTAAAAAATTGGAGCAGTCAACGATCAGTGGTTTTCTTCCACACATTTGAACAACATCTTCAGGTGCAAGGGCTTTATATGGTTTATGACCAACTGCAAACACAACGATCTCGGCATCAAAAAGGGTTTTGCTCAAATCCTTCTCAATTCTCATATATCCAAGCTCTGGCCACACTTCTACAAGGGGATCGTGTACAGAAATGATCGCATCTTTTTCCATGAGATGCTCCCAGAGAAGTTTTGTTGGGGAATGCCTTGTATCAGCTACATTCTGCAGGTATGAAACACCGAGTATAGCAATACGTTTATCCTGAAGAGAAGGACATGCCTCCTCGATTATCTCAATCGTATGCATGGGCATCAGGTCATTTATATTTACAGCACTTACAGCCATTGGAAGTTTATTCTCCAAACCAAAAAGCGCTTCAGCAGCCCAATTCGCAAGTACAGGATCCTTTGTAAGGCAATAACCTCCAACACCCAAACTTGGACGCAGCATATTATCATGAGTACCCTCACGAACTTTAATTGATTTGATCACATCAAAAAGGTTCACCCCGATGTTTTCAGCGAGTTTCGCCCACTCGAACATCAGTGCAATATTTGTAGCGCGGTATGAATTTTCAAGCACTTTTGCCATTTCTGAAGCGTTGGTATGCCCCAATCGGCAGATCGGAAAATGTTCTGTGTCGAGCACATTTGTGAGAAATTCTTCAGCAAGATAAGCTGCTTTCTCGTTAATGCTGGAAAAAGTTCTCCAATAATTTCTAATAGAGCTTACATATTTTGAACCGGGCATTACACGCTCATAGGAATGGGCTATAAGAGGAGGAAATTTTTCTACATCGATTCCTCTCTTTGTGAATTCCTCTTCAATCACAGGTTTGACTATTTTCTCTGAAGTGCCCGGCGGAACAGTTGTTTCAATAAGTATCAGGCACTCGGGTTTGATGCTTCTTCCAATTGTTCTCATCCCTTCCTTGAAGGCATTAAGGTCACAATATCCTTCTTCTGCCTGTCCAAGCTCTGGTTTTTGCGCATCCAGTTGAATATCTACTACAACAATATCTGCAAAAGTAAATACTTTTGGATGCCAGGTGGCACGAAGTGTTTTCTTCTTGTTTACACAACGTGGAAAATTTTCCGGGATTTCCGGATCATCCGCATTCACTGGCGGTTTTCCGCTATTTATAACAGGAATTTTCCAATACGATCGACGTGAAACAAGGTCGTTGCCATGAACAAAATACAATGGCTCTCCCTTTTTATCTTCGGCATCTGCAACCACTGCAGCCATAACCGAGCCAACGAATCCCATACCCTGTACAACAACGATCTTCCTCCCCTTTTTTCTTTCTTCTTCCGAAAGAGTTTTGAGGATTTCAAATTCCTGCTTGTCCTCTTCCTGAGTTGGAAATGGATATTCAGTTCCATCTGGAGCAATCGATATTGACATGTATCCTCCTAAAAAAATCATCCTACCAAATGAGGATGTGTCTCTCTTTTTTTTCGGGTTCATACAGTGTCAAGAATTACACTCGATACTTGGCATACCCCCAAAATTTTTCATATTCATGACACTTTAAGGAAAACTTATTGAATATCATCCGTATAAATAGTAAAAGTAAGAAATAACCATAATAGTTAAAAGCACTGTCACACTGAGGTTCTCGAAGTGGGACAGACCCTTCGACAAGCTCAGGGTGACAACAGCAAGGATAGATACAAATTAACAGTTTTTCTAAAAGTAATTTTCCGCGAAGAATTCTCCTCAAACACTTTATTCATGCACTATCCAGAGAATCTTCATCGAATTTTTGGAGGTATCCCTGTTACACTCTATACATTCTATAACGAGCAACTCCAAAATCAGCAATTGAAAAATTTGACAAGGATTTAGAGTCATGATGATTGAGTTCAAGGTTTTTATATGGAAATTAAAATTATCAAAAATGGAAATTTATCCAAAATATGTAACTGCGATAAGGAAATTACTCCCTTATTGCTTATGAAGAAGGAACGCCTTCAGTTTCAATATGTAGTTGTTGCAGTGAAGATAGATAATATTCTTTACCCTCTTGATCATATTATCGATTCCGGCTGCACCGTAGAATATGTGCATATCGGCACGAGAGAAGGTTTGCGCATCTATCAGAATTCGCTTATCTTTGTTTTTATGCGTGGGGTAAATGAGCTTTTTGAGCGTCCCAAAATCCAGGTAAAGCATTCTCTTGGTGATGGCTGTTATATTGAAACTTTTTCCCGATTTCTGCTCACTAAAGATGACGTGGATAAGATAAAAAAGAGAATGGAGCACTTGATAGCTGAGGATGAAACTTTCGAGACTTTATATCTTTCTAAAAGACGGGCATATCAATACTTTGAAAAAGACGAGATCAAGCTTCAACTTTTAAAATACTGCCCTAAAAATAACATTCTCATTTATAAATATGCAGAGCTTTATGATTTCTTTAACGGACCCCTTGTTCCTTCAACGGGCTATCTTAAACTTTTCGATCTGAAATATGTACCACCAGGTCTTATACTGAGATTTCCTACTGTGGATTATCCGGACAGGATCGGAACCTTCCGTCCTTTGCCCAATTTGCTAAAGATCTTCACTGAATATGAGCGCTGGGGCAACATACTCAATCTCTCATACGTTGCATCGCTGAACCAGAAAGTGGAAAATTTTGAGATAAATGAGATTATTCAGGTTTCCGAAGCACTACATGAGAAAAAAATCGCTGAAATTGCCGAAGAGATTCATCAAAAAAGAAATTCTGGAATTGTTGTTCTGATATCGGGACCTTCAGCATCAGGTAAAACCACCTTTGTGAAACGGCTCGCAATTCAGTTGAAAGTGACTGGACTCTCATCTTTTGTGACCTCTCTTGATAACTATTTCCTTGATAGAGAAAAAACTCCAAGAGATGGGCAAGGTGAATATGATTTCGAATCAATTAATGCGCTTGATAAAGAACTTATTAATAATCATATTGAACATCTGCTCGAAGGAAAGGAAGTCGAAATCCCCAAGTACAATTTCAGAGACGGAAAACGTGAAGAGCACGGTACGAAATTCCATATCAGTAAAGATCAAATAATAATTTTAGAGGGAATTCACGGATTGAATGACGTTCTGACACCATCTATAAAAAGAAAAAATAAATATAAAATCTATGTTAGTGCACTCACACAACTGAACTTAGATAATCTAAATCGAATTTCAACTTCAGACACGCGCATTATTCGCAGAATTGTCCGCGATACATTTTTCCGTGGGTATGATGCAGAACAGACCATCAAACGCTGGGATTCCATTCGGGCAGGAGAAAGAAAATTTGTTTTCTCCTTTCAAGAGGAAGCGGATGTCATGTTCAATTCTGCACTTGTGTATGAACTTGGCGTTTTAAAAAGGATCGCAATTCCAGAATTGATGAAGATCACACAGGAAAGTGAACAATATTCGGAAGCACAAAGATTGATAAATTTACTCTCTTTCTTTGTAACCATTCCGGAAATACCCATTCCCCGAAATTCTATTTTACGAGAATTTATAAAGGGTAGTAATTTCGACTACTAGGATCTATGAAAGAAAAAATATTACATGAAAGTTTAACTTTTGATGACGTTCTCCTTATTCCGGGAAAATCATATGTGCTTCCACGGGATGTGGCTTTGAAAACAAGACTCACGCGGCATATCTCGCTTAATATCCCAATTATCAGCGCAGCTATGGATACAGTGACCGAGTCAAAGATGGCTATTGCTATGGCAAAAGAAGGTGGTATAGGTATTATTCACAAAAACCTGACCATTGAGCAGCAGGCATCCTTCGTGCAAAAAGTGAAACGTTCGGAAAGCGTTATTATACATAATCCTATTACTCTCACTCCCAATGCCCGTCTGCAGGATGCTCACGATGTAATGCAGGAGCATAATATCTCAGGAATCCCAATTGTTGAGAGGAATAAACTCGTTGGAATAATCACAAACAGAGACATGATGTTTGAGGATGATCTTTCAAAAAAAGTATCTGAATTGATGACATCACAAAATTTGGTCACTGCTTTGGACGGCATCTCTCTGGAAGATGCAACAACCCTATTGCACAAACACCGTATTGAAAAGCTGCTTCTTGTTGATGACTCCTACTCTCTTAAAGGTTTGATAACTGTGAAAGACATAATGAAAAGCATCAAATATCCCAATGCTGCCAAGGACGAAGAAGGAAGACTTCTTGCCGGTGCAGCGATCGGCGTAGGTGGAGATTATCTTGAACGTGCTCAGGAACTCATCAATGCTGATGTGGATGTGATAGTCATAGATACAGCTCATGGGCATAGCGTGAAAGCCATGGAAGCGATGAGAAATTTGCGAAGGAAGTTTCCCAATCAAAATATTATTGCAGGAAATGTCGCCACGGCTGAAGCTACAATGGATCTTATTAAGACCGGAGTTGACGCAGTGAAGGTGGGAATTGGACCGGGTTCAATTTGTACCACACGAGTGATTGCAGGCGTGGGAGTTCCTCAGCTTACAGCGATATTAGAGTGTGCAAAAGCAGCACAAAACGAAGTGCCCATTATTGCAGACGGTGGCATCAAATATTCCGGCGACATTGCCAAAGCAATTGCTGCCGGAGCAAATGTTGTGATGATCGGCTCGCTCTTTGCCGGTACTGATGAAAGCCCTGGTGAGGATGTAATTTATGAAGGAAGACGATATAAAACCTATCGCGGTATGGGCTCTATCGGAGCAATGAAAGCCGGGAGTAAAGATAGATATTTTCAGGATGATGTGAAAACGAGCAATCCAACCGAGAGCATCAAACTCGTCGCCGAAGGTATAGAAGGACGAGTTGAATATAAAGGGCCTCTCTCGGATTATATTTTCCAATTACTTGGAGGACTAAAAGCAGGAATGGGCTACTGTGGAGCTGCAACAATTGAGGAAATGAGAAACAAAACAGTTTTTACAAAAATTACCTCAGCATCCCTTAAAGAAAGCCATCCTCATGATGTATCAATAGTAAAGGAAGCACCGAACTATCAAAGATAGGTTGTCGCGGAGCGAAGAGCGAAGAGGGGACAGCGGGGAGCGTGGTGCGAAGAGGTAAATGCATAAAGCAGGAGGTGTTAAATGACTGAAAACAAATTAAACAGAAAAAGACTTGTTTTAGATCATTCTGATCTTGAATTATACAAGATAGCTTTTCAAGCAGCAATGGACATTTTTCATTTGTCGAAAAAGTGGCCAATTGAAGAGAGATATTCATTGACAGATCAGATCAGACGTTCTTCTCGATCAGTGTGTGGTAACATTGCCGAAGCATGGAGAAAACGTAGATATTCTGCACATTTTGTCAGCAAACTAAGCGATTCAGATACTGAAGCTGCTGAAACCATTGTGTGGTTGGAATTCGCCTGTGAATGTGGTTATCTCAACAAAACAGAATATGAAGAATTGTTAGATAAATATGATCATATATGTAGAATGCTAACTAATATGATGAAGAGCGCAAACAAATGGTGTAAAAATTTTTAAAATTTATTCGGAACTTACACAAGAACTAAATCTCGCCGCTCGCTCCACGCTCTACGCTTCACGCTTCACGTTCTTCGAATATCCCCCCATATCAACTTATGCAACTGCATATTCAATCTAATAGGCAGCTTAGTTTCCAAAATCCATTCAGATAATTCTTTTCTATCTAATTTTTCATAAACTGGAGAAAATAGGATTTGATACTTTAGCAAATCATACTTCTCAATAATTTGTAGCGACCAATCAAAATCCTGCTTGTCTTCAATTACAAATTTCAGCTCATCCCGATCATTGAAATATTTGATGTTATCCCATAAAATCGAATTGCACATTCCGCTTGAAGGAGTTTTAAAATCAACGATCTTAATGACTTCTTTCGGAACATCTTTTAACGAAATTGAGTTATTGGTTTCCAGCAAAACATCATAATTTTCTTTTAACAAAAGCTTCATGAGCTCTATGGACTTAGCTTGCAGGAGCGGCTCCCCACCGGTAATTTCAACTAGTTTAACAGGATGATATTTCTCAACTTCTTTAACAATATCTTCAATAGATAGTGTAAATTCCGGCTCATAGGCATACTGAGTATCACAGTAAGTGCAGCGCAAATTGCAACCGGCAAGGCGCACAAAAACACAAGGGAGTCCAGCGTATGAGGACTCCCCTTGCAAACTATAAAAAATCTCAGATAATTCCATCAAAAGGGCAGATAATCAAAGTGCTTTTTATATCCTAACTTTTTTTCTATCTTTTTAAGGATATCTTCAGGATGTCCTGTCACGAACATCTTGCTGCCATTGCATTCAAAGAGATAATAATCCTTTGCATCCCAGGAGAAATATTTCAGATATTCGACCTTTCCGAAAATCGGTTTTCCGACAGACATGAGCAGTTCAATACCGCAGGTATTCAGTGTCACAAAATTTTCGTAAGGGTCTTTTTTATTCATTCTGGTCAGAAGCAGATTAGCATCAACGTCTGGCTCGATCTTACCCTTATAAGTATCGAGCATAAGCGCTTTTGCAGAATTTTCAGTCACCATTTTGAAAAGTGTTTCATTAGGAATCTCGGGGAATGTCTGCTTCGTGTATATGATCTCTTTAAATAAATTTGTACTTCCTGATAATGTCGAATCCGTACCAAGACATATATTGATCCCCAACTTTAGAACAGTATCAATATCCAGTGTAATTCCAAGCAGATAGATATTAGAGTTCGGACACCATGCAATGCTCGCTCCAGTTGCTTTAAGCTGTTTAAACTGTTCTGTTGTAAGCGCCGTACAATGAACAAAAATTGAATTGCTCTTAAGCAGACCCTGTTCCACCAATTCGTCAAATTCGCCTCGTGAAAGATCATCGCTGCCCTCTGCCAGATGAATGATAAAGGGAATTTTCCCTCTAGTTTTTTTCATCTCTTCAGAAAGCTCATCCCCACCCCACCAGTTTTTGCCAGTAATGGAATGTCCCTGCTGAAAATCAGATATAACTTTTATTGGAAAGGATTGATAGTATTCGTCCTTCTGGCGCGGTACGTGATCCTGAATAATAGTCACGCCGGAAAAGATATTTTTATATACACCAAGCATTGCAAGATCCAGTCCGGCTTCTTCCATAAGATGACTCATCGGTGTTTTCAGGTATTTATCACGCTCTTTTACAGGATCAGAGTCGTTGAGTTCTTTGACCCAGATGTTTGTGTTTGTATAAGGTCTGCCTGGCGCACCTTTCGGTACCCAGTTCCCAACTAAATGATCGTGAATATTGATAAGAGAGGGATAGGCAACAAGACCAGTACAATCTGCATGTATCTTATCATAGGATTTATCAGAATATTTACCATTTGTCACATAGAGATTATTCACTCCATGCTCTTTGGCATTCTTCACAATTAAAACATTTGTAAATTCCATGGTTACCAACTTTATTTTACATAAAATTATTATCTAGAAAGCTGCTTTACAAGCTGGGGGATCACTTCAAAGAGATCGCCCACAATGCCGACATCTGCAACCTTGAAGATTGGAGCATCTTTATCCTTATTGATCGCAATAATAATATCTGATGACTGCATGCCAACGAGATGTTGAATTGCGCCGGATACTCCACAAGCGATATAGATCTTTGGTTTGACTGTCTTACCTGTCTGCCCGACTTGGTGAGAATACTGTATCCAACCGGCATCAACAGCAGCTCTGGATGCGCCAATTGCAGCGCCCAGTGCAGAGGCAAGCTCTTTTATCAAAGAAAAATTTTCAGCACATTTGATCCCGCGTCCACCTGTCACAATGATATCGGCATCAGTAATTTTCACACTTTGAGTTTCATCTTTTATAAATTTAAGAAATTTAGACAAGAATTTAGTTGCATCAAATGTAACTTTTTCCTGAATGATCTGCCCTTTTCGAGTTTCATCCTTTGGCAGAGGATCAAAAACTTTGTGCCGAACAGTTGCCATTTGGGGACGATAATTCGTGGTTCGAATCTTTGCCATGATATTACCGCCAAAGGCAGGTCTGGTCTGTATAAGCTCTTTTGTTTCGGGATCGATTTCAAGATCGGTGCAGTCAGCGGTCAAACCGGTTTGAAGTTCAACAGCAAGTCTTGGAATAAAAGAGCGACCTATTGCAGTAGCTCCGCTGAGAACTATCTCCGGCTTGTATTTGTTCACAATATATGCAAGCGCTTGCGTATAGGGTTCATCAAGAAAATTCTCAAGAAATTTATCATCAACAACTATCACTTTATCAGCACCATGATGGATAAGACCTTCCGCTTGGTCATGAAAATCATATCCAAGCAACACTGCTGTGACCTCTTTCTCAAGGGAATCTGCAAGCTCTTTTGCTTTGCTGAGTATCTCAAAAGTGATAGGCATGACTGTGCCATTTTTCTGTTCTGCAAAAATCATCACACCTGAATAATCTGTAAAATTTGCTGATTGCTCCTGCTCCTTTTCGATTACTATTGCATAAACAGGACATTCCGGCACACATGCTCCACACAGCGTGCAGGCATTCAGGTCAATAACTGCTATCTTATTAACAAGTGTTATTGCCTGATATGGACAAACAGGTATACATTTACTGCAACCAATACATTTTTCTTGAATTATTTCTATCAATCTGCCTCCGCTCTGGAAAAAAAGAATGGTAATTTTTTCGTCAAGTTACTCGATTTCATAAAATCTATTTGAAAAGGAAAAATATATACACAACGTAGATGGCAATGAGGGTAAAACCCTGAATACGCCCGATACTTTTGAGAAATCGTGAAGAGGCAAAAAACAGCAGCGAAACAAAGAGACATACAGCCGCATCCCTCACTATATCCGAACCAAGCTCTATAGGTTTTATTGTTGAAGCAATACCGAGAACGAATAAAATATTGAAAATATTACTGCCTACAATATTCCCGATCGCTATCGAGACCTTGCCTTTTATGACTGCCACGATCGAAGTTACTATCTCCGGTATCGAGGTTCCCAGCGCAACAACAGACATTCCGATGACCTTATCGCTCACACCCCACAAAGCAGCAATTTTAGTTGCATTCTCTACTGCAAGATGCCCACCGTACGCAATGGATGCTCCGCCCAAAATTGTTAGAAATAAATTTTTAAAAAGCGGGGATTGCAATTCTACATTATCATGATTCTCTTTGCGATCCTGCTTCGCCATGCGGTATAAATAAAAAAGAAAACCGATAAAAAGCAACAGGAATATAATTCCTTCTATACGAGATACAACCACAAAACCTGTTTTTTGAGATGAAAAATTTATCACAAAAAGCATCATAAGAATAGTGATGATGATCATGAAGGGATTTTCTTTTCTGATGGTGCTGCTCTCAAAATGAAGGGGTTTGATCAACGCAGCAATACCGATCGCAAGACAGATGTTCGCAATATTGCTGCCTACTACATTTCCGAAAGCAATACCATTTACGCCTGCAAGTGACGCCTTTATACTTACTGCTGCTTCCGGCGCACTTGTGCCGATCGCTGCAATGCTCAAACCAATAAAGAGTGGCGAAACTCTGAGATATTGTGCAATGCTCGATGCGCCTTCAATGAAAAAATCCGCACCCTTTGCAAGCAACACAAAGGCAACCACAAGCAGAATATATGGTATCAATCTACACCTCGATCCATTCTGTGGGCTGATGCTGCCCTGCAACAAACAAGTTGCACTTTGCTTTTTTACTCGCAAGAAATCTTTTCATTGCTGAATACGCAAGCTCCGGTTCGTTATTTGTCTCACTGAGATGAGCAAGTACAATATTCTTCAAGCCATCATGTAGGATTTCGTCAACAAGCTCGGATGCCTGCAGGTTTGAAAGATGTCCATTCTTGCCCTTGACACGCTGCTTGAGCCACCATGCATAGGGACCATTTATGAGCATATCAATATCGTGATTACTTTCTATGATGATAGTGCTTGGACTCTTCATTTTCTGTTTGACCAGCTTAGTCGGATAACCGAGGTCCGTAAGAACTGCCAGCTTGGAAGCATTGCTGCGTTCCGAGATCAAAAAGCAGGAATTATCCGCACTATCATGAGGAACGGAAAAGGGTTCGATCAAAAAATTCTGCATGGTGAACCGTGTCCCATTTTCGAAAAAATTTACCTCTCTGATACGACCAAACCGACTTTCGCCTGCTATGTATGTACTTTCATTCACATATAAAGGAATTCCAAGGTGGCGAACCACAGCTCCAGCACCTTTTATATGATCCGAATGCTCATGAGAAATAATGACAGCTTGAATATTCTGAATTGGGAAATCTATGTCAAAAAGTATCTCTTTGAGACGCTTCAAGCTCAGTCCTGCATCAACCAGTATTGCTGATTCCTGACTGGAAACCAGAATGCAGTTTCCTTTACTTCCGCTTGCTAAAACTCGAACTTTCATAATAATTGAGAGATGAATTCTTAGAAAAAGGGATGGTTGTCAATGTTATCATTCATAAACCATGCATACCCCAAAAAAAATTCTCCTCTCATTCCCAAGCCCCAGCTTGGGAATGCATAATAGATTCCCGATCCCCAATCCGCCAGATGGCGGAGGACTATCGAGAATGACATCCCTTTTTTTATTTTAGGTTTCCGAAACAAAATTGAGTAGTAATTTCCCACTTAAAATATTTCGTAATCCATTTATTCATGGGCTCTACAGAAAATGTGTACCAAATTTTTGGGGGTATCCCTGTATCATTCATAAACTTGTGCATGAAATAAAAAAATATAAAACAGATGGAAACATCTTTAGTCACTTAATTCTAAAATCCTTGCATTTTTTGGCAAAAGATTTTTAGCAACTAACTCCAGTTGAATAGAAAAAAAGATTCAACGGAGCAGGCAAACACTAACAACAACGAACTTTTTTTATTTTTTGTTAGATTTTGTTCGTTTTGCCTGCCGTGGCGTAGTGTAACGAAGACAGGTTCGTTGCTAATTCTTTGGTTTCGGTTTACCCCATTGGATACTACTTATATCCGAGGATACAGAACAGAAAAAGGGAGTTATCCTACGGGGTTTATCCGAGTTAGGTTAACGAATCAAAAAAAAGACCTTCGAGAGCGAATCACGAAGGTCTTTACTTAAATTACAATAAGATTACAATCCGATTTCAACACCAAGGTTAATGCGACGACGAGGTCCAAAGAAGACTTCTGCTGCACTGGATGTATGAGGATACCACGGTACACTATAATAAAGAGCTGGATCATAATATCCGAAACAATTATATCCACTGTTATCAGTTGCATCCTGAATATAAACTCCATCCAAGAGATTAAACACATGAGCAAATATAGTCATTCTGAGACCTTTGACCACTGTAGGAATTTGATACATTAGATGAAGATCCACTGTTGAGTAGTTAGGAACTTTCCAACTTTGAGTTCTGTCATTCGGGTCATCTCTGTCGAGAGTACCCCAATTACTCCAGAAGTCCATATAGTGTTTTCCAACAATCCTGACAGCAAGTCCGTCAAAAGGATACACACTAGCTGTAAGAGCGATCTGTGTTTGGGGCTGACCACCGACTTTCAGGTCTTTAACGTAAACGTTGATAGTATCATTGGGTCCGGTAGTGTGTTTGATCACCGCACTGACGTCATCGGTATATTTCCAGAATCCTTTTGAAGCATTGAGCTGGAAGTTCAGGAAGTCTGCTGCCTGGAAATTTGCTTCAAACTCAGCACCCATGTGGCGGGAATCAAGTCCGCTGATGAAAACAGCTTCTTCATTTCCAGCTGCTGTATCAAGAATAACCCACTCTCTATAAACCTGATCCATCCATTTTGTGTAATAACCACCAACTTTGATATTTAGAAGTCCATCTAAACCAACCCAACTGAAACCAGCTTCACCACTCATGAATTTTTCATTTTGAGGATCGTCTGCTTTCTTTCCATCACTGTCATCAATGACTTCGTCAAAGATAGGGGCTTTTGACACATAACCGGCATTTCCAAACACGCCGAGATCAGGCATCACGAGGTAGCTTAATCCGCCCTTGATCTGGTAACCAGGGATATATTTAGTCTCAGTTGTTATTTCTTTACCGGCATCATTTTTATGGAAGTGATCCGTAAAGGTGTATTTCACTGCAGAAAGTCCGGCAGAACCAAAGGCGGTAATAGGACCTTTCTTGTATTCACCCTGAGCAAATCCACCCATCCAATCGACTGTGTTTGTGCTGTTATAATCGATCTTGTCACCAAGCAGTTTTTCATAGTAGGTTGTATCGGGATCAAATTCATTTCCGGTCCAGTAGTAATAGTCACCACCAAGGAGGTCTCTTACCTCTCTGAAGTGGTCGATCTCAGCAGTACGCCAGTCAATGCCAATAAGGGTATTGATCTCCGGGCTTACCTCGTATTCCGCTTTTACAATAGCGCCGATAGTCCACTGCTTGTTTACACTATTTCTGAGAATACCTTTAGAGCCATTATCATTAGCTAGATTGTTTGCAATTGTCGCATCCCAGTCGATGACACGTGAAGGAAAAGAATAATCATCCCATTTCAAACTGCCGAATGTGCCACCACCACCACCAATTCCACCAGAGTAATAAACTGTAGAATATAGATTTAATTTCTCGGTAAGCTGGCTGAACCAGTTAAGGTTAAGCTGTGGTTTGTGATAGTAGTTTTCACTTTCATTCAGGAAGCTGTAATCATGGCGTTCATGATATTCACCGTCCCACCACTGCTGTCCATGATAAGCGGAATTCAAAGTATTGAAGTTCTCATTGTAATTCCAGCCCATCTCGCCGAAAGTATCAAGATACTCTTGCATGTTATGGGTACCACTTTCTGATAGATTAGATAATTCCTTAGCTTCCTTATGACTGAACGCAGCAATGTTCTGTAAGTATCTTCTCTGACCATGGATTTGAGGAGCGCCGACCGCATAGAATTCCAATCTGTTTTTATCATTCAGATTGTAGGATGTGGCAAGATAATATGCATAGGCATCAGTCCATGTACCATCTGCTACACCATCACCTTCTTTGCGAACAAGTGCAAAGCTGAGTGCATATTTGCCATCAACAAGACCGGTATTTCCAATAAGAGTTGATTTTCTGAAATTACCGGAACCATATTCCTGTTTGAAACGTGCACCAGAAGTCATTTGTGTGGGATCAGTAATGATATTCATTGTTCCACCGATTGAAGGCACTGCAAGGTTGATTGCACTGAGACCTCTCTGTACCTGGATCGAGGATGTTGCATCACCGACTCCATCCCAGTTTGACCAGTAAACCCAGCCATTTTCCATATCATTGACAGGAACACCATTGATCATAATAGCGATATTTCTCTGGTTAAAACCACGAATGTACAAACCTGCATCACCTGCACCGCCACCCTGATCTGTAGAATACACACTTGGTGTACTTTTGAGAACCAGTGGAAGGTCGCGAGAACCGAGATCCATTACGATCTCTTCCTTGCTTACATCAGTATAAGCAACAGGGGTTGTTTCTTCTGCTCTGTCTGCAAAAACAGTAATACCTGGAATTCCGATATCTTTGATTGAAAGAGCAAAATTGACTGTGAAGGTCAAGCCGTCTTTGATCTCGACTTCTTTTTTCATAATTTCGTAACCGAGATAGCTTACTGCAACGGTATAGGTGCCTTCTGGAATATTCCTCAGAAGGAATGTCCCATTGTTGCGTGTAAGCATACCAAACTCGGTACCTTCAACATAGATGTTTGCATTGGCGATCGGATCGCCATTCTTTTCGTTAGTAACTTTACCCGCCAGGTTGCCAGCGCCTGCTGCAAAGGCAAAGGAGGTAATCATAAATAACGAAACTAATAGAACAATAATTACTTTTTTCATAGGTGTACTATCCTCCCTATATTAATTTGTGTTAACAAAAACCACTCATCCGCCAGCTGGCGGATGAATACCTATCAATGATATTAACATGCCTATTTTCTTTCTTATTGTCTAAGACCGTGAGATCGTATAGTGTATATGTAGATGGATATAGTATTTTTAGCAACTTTTTGCATTTTTTTAACTTCTTTTTTCTTAAGAAATTTTTCAAAGCTATTACTAAACTCCTTTTATTAGTTTAGATAAAACTTTGTCTACTTTAGCAATCTTGTTAATTGACTGTCAATTTTTTTTTTATAAATCTTTAAAATACAAAATAAGTGTAAGTTAAATCCCCTCATGCGGGATATACTCCGTCTCCTCTATTTCCCATTTCTCTTCTAACTTCCTTCTATGCCGCTGTTTGCCCATATATGAAACTAAAAGAAGTATCGGAATTATTATCCAAAATAATCCAAATCCGGAATAAAGAATTGCAAGAACAGAATGGGATGAAATTGACTTCCGAGCAGCATCAAGAAAGGATTGAACAGATATTCCGAAGGCTTTAGTAAAGGATGTTTCAAAATTTTGTCCTGCTTGAATATGATCAATAAACTGATAATATTTCTCTTTATCAAATCGCTTAAGCAGATATCTGAAAGTGTAATAACTTTGTAGATAAAAGATCTCGACTTTTTTTTTCACCTTTGGGTAATGATAAGAATAGGATTGCAGATCGAGCACATTTCCCTTTAGTGCATCAGTAACAAATTGTACTTCTCTATTGATGTTCCATTCTTTTGCGTAATACTGCACAAATCCTTCCTCAAACCATAGCGGCAGATAAACCTCCAGTGCGATTGAATGAAGCAAGATGTGAAGATATTCATGAGTCAGTACTTTATAAAATTCCGTGTGAGGTGGAAGTGTTTTGGGATTCTGTAAAATAATTTTAGAGAGCATAGGAATTGCCATTGCAATACTGTTCTCGGGCAATTTGCCAAGTGTCACATACTTATCAAATTCTTTTTGGGAATGAGTAAGCACCAGTTGAATGACAGGTATATCATAAAATCCGACTTCCCTATTTATTTCAGGAACAATTTTTGAAAAATTCTGTAAAATATCCTGAGCGATCTTCTCGTCACTCTTATCATAGGAAATGATGAAATATTCATCATGGCTTAATTCTGAATAAGCTGGATCGGTAAAAACAGAAATAAAAACAAGGAAAAATAATAACCAAATCAGTAATTTTTTAACTTTCATGAGCTTGGGAAAAAGATAACTCATATGAAATGTATGTCCATGTTTTCATTGATAAATAAAATTCCCGATGGAGGAACGATCGATTTCATTGAATGATCAATTCCCCATCGGGAATCCAGATTCTTTACTGATTTAAGTCAATCGTTATAAAATTATCGGGTATGGACGTTTTTATTCTTCCTGCTATCCGCCAGCTGGCGGATTCGACTCCTCGTCATTGCATTCCTCAGGAGCTGAATTACAATACTGGATTTCCGCCAGCTGGCGGATTACATATTAAAAATAATCACAAATCATCACAAAAGGGCGTTGTCATTCCCTCGAAAGAGGGAATCCAGTATTTAATTTTATTCTGGTTACCAAGCCCCAGCTTGGTAACCTATAATTTCCTATTAGAATCATAACACATTCCCAAGCTGGGGCTTGGGAAAGAGAACGAGGGTAACTGGAGCTTGGGAAAGAGGATAAATCTTTTTATTTATTTCAATGTTCCCAGCTTCCGCCAGCTGGCGGATTACATATTAAAAATAATCACAAATCATCACAAAAGGGCGTTGTCATTCCCTCGAAAGAGGGAATCCAGTATTTAATTTTTTTTAACCACAGAGAACACTCATTTTCATTTCATTACGCCGTGGCAGGCAAATTTACCCCAATACAGTTTACCCAGTTGGATTTTTTTATCCAACTGGGGTCATTCTTCCTTACGATTAAAAGATTAAGCAAAAATTACTTTGACATTTAAGTTTTGACATTTTATTTGACATTAGAAATTATGATCTATAAATTAATTTAAATCTTACTCATCTTTCAAAGAATATATTTTAAAAGGTTAAATATGATTTTTTTAAGTAATTTCCACACTTGCGAAATTTGAATAAATAATTGAGAGGAAGGTCAATGAAAAGATTATTTTTGATATTAATTGGATTTTTACTTTTTATGAATTTCCTTCTGGCTGAGACTGAAGATCAGGACTCCGTCCTGGTTGAAATTCCTGACATTGATATCTATGATGAACAAGCTGGAAATTTTCTCGATATCAATCCCGATTACTACCTTTACTATGCATATCAAAATTATAATGATGATAATTTTGAAACAGCAGCCAAATTCTATCTCCAGTATCTTTCATACCAAAATTCTGATGCGAACTCAATCTATAATCTTGCATGCTGCTATGGACTTCTTGGAATCGATTCACTTGCTACGATCTATCTCAAGAGGGCGTACGCAGCGGGTTTCGATGACATACAGCATATCAAAGGAGACCCGGATTTTGATGGAGTGAAAGATTCCGTTATCTTCACAGCATTGATCGACAGCATAGAAAGTATCGAGCATCAAAAGATAGAAAAAAGCGGAAGCGTGCTCTTCATTCCAGCGAAAATACTTCAGGAATGCAGAGTAAAACTGCCGGAAAACTTTGATCCTGCACAGTCCTATCCCTTACTCATCGGATTGCACGGTTACGGTGATAATAATGAAAATTTTATAAGCTTATATCAGGATTTTCCATCGAGAAATTTTATCTTTGCCGTACCACAGGCGCCCTATGAATTCGGTGTGGGTTCCAATATCGGGTATAGCTGGATTCCACAATCAGATGAACCGGCAGTATTTGATGAAGCAGTTACACTCACTGAAAATTATGTTAATAGCGTTGTAACATATCTTCAAAATCAGTACAACATATCCGAGATCGTATTGATGGGCTTCTCACAGGGATGCTGGCTCACTTATTATACAGGTATTAAAAACCCCTTGCTTTTTAAGGGTCTTCTCTGTTTCGGTGGAGACCTTCCTATTGATCTTTTGGATGACGAAACCTTTGAAAACGCAAAAGACCTTCCAATCTATATTGTTCACGGTGAAAATGACAGAAACATACCTGTCGATGCTGGAATAAATGCAGCTTCTGTTCTACAAGAAATGGGCTTTGAAATTGAGCTATTTATCTTTGACGGTGCACACGAAGTTCCGAAAGAAGGGTTGGAAAAAGGTCTGCTCTGGCTGGGTCTCATCCAATAATCAAATATATAGGTAATACTATGAAAAAATTATTAGTTACGTTCTTTTTGATATTCTTGATCATTCCCACTCTTTATGCTAATGGAGAACGGGATACGTTATATATCTTAAATACAACAGATATCCACGGATCCATCCTACCTTATGATTACATCAGGGATGAACCGGCTGAATACGGACTGGTAAAGGTTTATACAAGGATAAAAGAGTTCAAAGATAAATATGATAATGTTGTTCTGCTTGATTGCGGAGACCTTTTACAGGGCAATCCGTATGCGTATTATTTCAACAGGATCGATACTTCTGGTGTCCACCCGATCATCCAAACAATGAATTATATTGGCTACGATGCTTTCGCAGTCGGCAATCATGAAATTGAACTGGGTGTGGACACCTACACAAAAGCAAGAGATACCTCAGATTTTCCATGGCTCTCAGCTAATGCTGCACTCGATGACGGGTCTACCTATTTCGAGCCCTATACAATTTTGGAAACAGTCGGTATTAAAATTGGCATTCTTGGTTTGACAACGCCCGGAATTCCAACTATGCTTGACTCGACCTATTATCCTGGCATCACATGGAAAGATATGGTGGCAACGGCTCAACAATATTCCCCAAAACTTCGTGACAGCGTGGATGTTCTTATCGGGATTTTTCATGCCGGATTTGATGCACAGGAAGATAAGTATAAAGAGGAACTTTTTGGATTACCTGTTGCGAATGCATCCGGACTGGTAGCAGAAAGAGTTCCTGGATTCGACGTTGTTTTTGGAGGTCATTCGCATCGTGTGAATCCGCGAGATACAATTATTACGATACGAGACAGTACCACTCTGAAAATGATCTCCGGCTCTCATGCTTGGGGACTTGGGATTGCCAAGATCGTGCTGGAAAAAAGAAATGGAAAATGGAAAGTTATCGAAAAAACCGGCTGGATCGAGCAGGCAAAGGATTTTCCACCATCTCGGGAAATTCTTGTGCTTAATGAACCGTATCATAAGAAAGTAATTTCATTCTTCAGAACCCCTATTGCTTTGAATAAAGAAATCATCACTACAGAAAATGCCCGTTTTGAAGATTCACCGATTCCTGAACTCATCAACAGAGTTCAACTTCATCTTACTGAAGCAGACATTTCTCTTTCTCCGGTATTCTCAACCGGGCTTGTCATTCCAGCTGATACAATCCGTATCAAAGATGTGTATGCAATGTATCCCTATGAAAATACCCTCAAAATGATCGAAATGACAGGTGAGCAGCTTGTTGATTATCTTGAATATTGTGCTAACTATTATGTATATGAAAATGACTCGCTTTCAACGAATCCGGACATGGCTGGCTATAACTATGATATGGCAGAAGGCATTTCATACACTATTGATGTTCGCGAACAGCCCGGAAGCAGAATAAAGAATGTGACATTTCTTAAAACTGCCGAACCCATTGATCCTGAAATGACCTATACAGTTGCACTTAATAGTTATAGGGCAAACGGCGGAGGTGGACATTTGAAAGCAGTTGGAATTGATAAACCAAACGTGATATATTCTTCAGAAACCGACCTCAGAAATCTTATAATTGACTACTTAAAAGAACAAGAAATATTAGAAGCAAAATGTGATAATAATTGGCATATCGTGCAATAGAAATCTTGGCATTCAAGACTAATAAATCAAGAAAAATAAGCATAAATATCCCAGGAGGATACAATGAAAAAAATTAGTATAATTCTATGTGTTGTCATTTCTTTCTTAATGGTTTCATGTTGTTGTATGAAAACAAAAAATGCACCACCCCCAGTACCTCAAAAGCATGAAGCACCTAAATTCGTATCTGCACAGCCCAAAATAGTTTCGATGGATGCTATCACTTTTGTCGGAATGGAAAAACGTTTCACCTTTGATGCAATGTCTGGAATTTCTGTATTCTGGATGAATTTCATGAAGGTTAGTGATCAAATCCAAAATAAAGTTGATCCCGAAGCAGCATGGGGTGTTTCCTATGATATGGATTACTCAGTTCAACCCGGAGAATTTACCTATTTCGTAGGCATGGAAATCTCAAATACAGAAAACATTCCGGATGGCATGATCGTTTATGTGGCACCTGCTTCCAAATATGCAAAATTCACTCATTACGGTTCTCTGGACAAGCTTTCAGAAACCTATACTTACATCTACAATGTTTGGTTTCCCCAAAGCGGATATGATATGGGAATGGTAGATGGATTAGAGCTTTACGGCAAGAATTTCGATCCGCAAAGCAGTAAATCAGAAATGTATATCTTTGTTCCAATAAAATAAATAAGCTTAAAGGTGAAAATGGTAAATCCTAAAAAAATCTGAATCCTGCAAAAGAAATTTTCTATTATTTCATCAGGATCATTTTCTTTGTTTGAGAATAATTACTTGTATCCATTTTATAGAAATAAATTCATGGGCTAACCTGATTGTCGTTTTCATCTTTTCCATCTCACTCTGCACTAAATCCTAAATCCTATCCACTGGCGGGCATCTCTTCTTATTTTAAAAATTCCCGCATCTATGTGTGAAAAATTCCACGTAGAAAATTTTGGCGAAATTGCGACCTGAGCAATTCCCTTTTTAACCAATGCTATATAAGGGTAAGGATGAAGTGAGAAACGCAGCGTTCACCGAGTTTATTTTTGGTGCCGTTTGTTAAAAAAGTAATAATCCAGAACTCCCAACTGCAAAGTAAATATTTTTTTAGATGATTCTTCAAGTATTTTTTTTGAGTTCAGACTTTTTAATCCATCTGATATCTTTGCATTCTACCTGTTGAGCTTTGGGTTCTTTATCCTCAACTCTGAAAATAAAGACAAAACCGATCCAGGGTTTGCCATCTTTAATCTGTTGTTGAGAGCAAAATGCATGGAATTTAAAAGATCCATCATCTTTTGGAGAATATTTTTTAGTTTTGATATCGGGAAATATTTATAAAACATTTAATCCGGTTTCTTCAAAAACTTCTCTTTTAACTGCATCATACACATTCTCATATCTATCAATCCAACCTGCAGGTATTTCTAATGCTCCAGAATACTCTGGATCTATCTCGGGGTTTCCATCTGGTCTGAACTAAAATTTCAGTATCAACATTATTTTCTCTCTCAATAATGGCTTAAACAACCGGGATACAAATATCGATTATATCTATCTCTTACAGCTCTTGCTTTTTCATTAAAAAAAAATTTCAATACATCCATAATCTTTTGTTTTAAGCATTTCAAAACAACCATCCATTGCCCAGAAGTTTTTCCTTCTGCCGATATTCCCTTGCTGGATCACCTCGTATATAGTGGTAATTCTCTTATCGAGATCCGCGAACGCATAAAATCTTTTATTTTGTGAGTATATTTCTTCAGCTATGATTTTCCCATCAGAACTCATAATGGTGGTCTTCCTATCAGAATTCATAGTAGTAGAATAGGATCCATTTGAGGAACGTATTTGCTTAATTGCTGCTTGTGATGGTTCATTAGCAAAGACCTGTCCAATTAACAAAAATAAACCGGTTATTAATAAAAATTGAATTCCTGCTTTCTTCATCTATTCATTCCTTTTGTAGTGATTAACAATTTCATATAACGGTTCACAGTTATGCGATTGAGTGAGCGTAAATAAAAAAAAGCTGGTCAATCAATAACCCAAAACCGACTAAAGTCATGGAGTGGTCCATGACTTCTCACAAAACCGAACGATCAAAAGCATTTGATGCGTCCCCGAAGAAGGCTTTGGGAACGAGGGGATGCCTGTTTTATCAAGTGTTGGTTGCCACTTTATTGAACATTTCCAAAATTCTATTTTGTTCGGCTTTCACTGATTTTCTTTGTTGTTTTAATGTAATTTTTTCTTTATCAATATCTCGTAAATCTAGTGGTATTGAGAAATATTTTTGGATTGAATCCCAGTCGATATTTCTTATTGTTCGAGGTTCATCTAAATAAAAACTTATCCAACAATCACCAATTCTTGAATTAGTTTGAACATCATGAAGTTTACTATTTGCAATTTTAACATATTGTTTATCTATTTCAAATCCAATGAATTTTCTTCCTAAATGTTTGGCAGCAACAGCAGTTGTTCCTGTTCCCATAAAAGGATCCAGAACAATATCATCTTCATCGGTTGTCATTAATATCAGTCTTTCAAGTAAATGAATAGGAAGCTGGCAAGGGTGAGTATCTCGTCTTTTATTATGTTTGATTCTGTGAATATCTGTCCAGACATCGGAAACTAATGGACCGAAAGGATGTAAAAGAGCTTTTTTACCACCATAATCTTTAAGTAAATAACCTGTTTTTCTATCTCTTTTGTGAGGATATCTTACTTCATAAAACTTTAATTCTTTTTGGGTTTTTGCATAAAATAGAATTCCATAGTGAGAAGGCTGCAAAGTTTTTCCCATGGGAGCAGTCGGAGCATCCCAGGAAATCCAATGTTTAAAATCTGCTTTTTGATTTAAAATCGCTGCATAATAAGTTAACCATTTTGGTATATTATGAACAAGAATCGAACCTTTTGGTTTTGTTACTCGCACCATTTCTGAAATCCATTTTTCACACCAATCGAGATATTCTTTAAACTCCAATGAATCTTTATAACTGTTATATTTCTTTTTTAGATTAAAAGGAGGATCAGCGAAAGTCATATCAATTGAGTTATCAGGGATTTTTTTGAATAAATCTAAACAATCTCCCTGAATTATCTGGTTAATATATTTTTCAATCATTTGTTAAAACTTCCTTTACTAATTCTCTGAATCGTTGCAATTCATCCTGATGAAGAGTGAAAACATCTTCATAAGCTGCAACCATTCTTTTCAAATCTTTCTTTCGTACATACCAGCCAATCCCATCAACAAAACCGATAAACTTAGCTTTTGGATAGTGTTTTTTAAGAAGCGCATCAATTGAAATCTCTGTTTTTGATTTGTCTCCCTGACCGGAAACCAGAATACAGTTTCCTTTGCTTCCGCTTGCTAAAACTCGTACTTTCATAATGATTGATAGATGGTTTCCCTGATGAGGGGATGGTTGTCAATAAAAAGAGATGGTCATTGGTTAATTAGTGAACTGGTAAATTGGTTAATTGGCGAATTGTTTGATTGGTAAAATTGTGAACCGAATAATAAATCGTTTTATGTATGTATTATACTTGATTATATTCACCTTCATTAATTTCTGCGCCTGGCTGCACATTAATTATATCCGTTGTTAATGGTTGAGATTCTTTTTCTAAATCAATATATTCATAACTTACACTTGCTGCAAAAAGGTCTTCTTTAATAGTTGCAAGTTTCTTTTTTGCCGCTTTTATAGCGTACTTAGAATTATCAATCCCAATCCATTTTCTGCCATTTATTTGTGCAGATTTCAAGGTCGTTCCTGAACCGCAAAAACAATCCAAAATTATACTGTCTCGATTTGAAGAAGTTCTAATGATCAAATCCAATAATGCAGAATTCTTTTCAGTAGGATACGCTGGATATTGTGGGTCTTTAAATTCCCAAATATCTTGAACTCTTTTCCCTTCACGTTCGTCTGCAAAAATGATTTTTCTTGGATTTCCTTTTGAAGACCATTCAATTAATCCATCTTTGTTCCATTGCTCCAAAGTTTTTACATCTGTTCTCCAATGTCTGCCTTTAGGTGGTAATATGCCTTTAAATGGTTGATTGGATTTTCCATTTTCTGTCTCGCCGGGAGCGTGAATTGGAACAGTTGTATATCTTCTGCCCAGTTTATCAATTTTCGCGAACAATGTTGCAAGGTCTTTTTCTGTATATTTTTTACTTGGTTCGTTCCATATCGGTTTTGTACTTTTAGAATAAAATAAAATCAAATCTTTAATATTACCATAGCCAATTCTTTTGAAGTTTTTCGGATTACATTTAATCCTTGTTATGTCGTTTCTGAAATTTTCTATTCCAAAAACTTCGTCCATCATTACTTTTACATAATGCCCAATTTTATAATCAATATGCAAGTAAATTGAGCCTTTTACTGAAAGCAGTTCTTTAATAAGGACTAGGCGTTGTTGTAGAAATTCAATGAAATTTTTACCTTTTAGTTTGTCGGAATAAGCAACATCTCCATTTCTTGAATTACTGATAGTAGAAGCTCTGCCATCAGTAATTGTAAAATTACCACCTGTTGCAAAAGGGGGGTCGATATATACCAAGTCAATTTTACCTTTTAAATTTTTATTTTTTAAAAGGTACTGAAGACCTTGAACATTATCTCCTTTTATCAAAATATTTTTCATTTGAATTAAACTTGGTATAAAAATTCGCGTAATAGCAATGCACTAAAAATGTAATAATCTTTATAAGGATTTGAAATATATTTATACATTTTTGACTTGCCAGGTATATAAAGGACTCCATCGAGTATTCCGATCTGTATCGCATTAACATTCTTTTCCTCGATTGTTGCAATAGCATCTTCAAATTGAGTATTTTGATGACCTCCCATATCTGTAAGGAACTTAGCTTCTCCAATGATATATTTACCGTTGAAACGCGCAACTAAATCCAGACCTTTATTTCTATTATAATTCAACTCCTTTTTGGCGAAATCCATCATTGTTTTATCGCCTGCATCAAGAATAGCATCTTTATTATTAGCTGAAAAATGATCTATATCAACAGGAGAAATTCCAAGAGATTTCTTCCTTAACCAATCACGAAACATTGGTCCTATCTGGCGATTAGTTTCTTTTGGTTCACTGCATTTCTGAAAAATTTTATCAAGCCCCATTTCGTAAAGTCTTCCACAGATGCGATTAATAGTTCTTGGATTCCTATCTATGGCAGACTTGTCCCGTTTTAGGTAAGCAATGTAGCTGTCTTTTATGGGGAATAGTCCAAGTTTTAACAACTCCTTGATTAAAGCGATGTTGTCTTTAAGCTTAAATGATGTTTCTATTTCGGTCCAAATTGCTTCGTCAATGTCTCTTATTCCCTCGGGGATTGTTGAATAAACTTGAAACAGATCGTCAAGATATGATCTTTGATTGGCGTATTCAATACTTAATTTAGTCCAATTATTCATACTGGTTTCTCCATATTTAACTCATTTTTTATTTTTATTTAATTGCTGTCAACCACTTCGTGAAGCTTCCATTATATTAGATTTATGAATAATACTATAACAATTCTTTCAATTGCTTCATTCCTTCTCACAATTATAAACTTCTATTTCCACTTCTATTAATAATTTAGAAAATATACTTCATTCGTTGTCAATAAAAAAAGCTGGTCATTCCATAACCCAAAACCGACTAAAGTCATGGAGTGGTCCATGACTTCTCACAAAACCGAACAATCAAAAGCATTTTCCATTTTTCATTTTGAATTTTACATTTTCCATTTGTACTTACCAAAAGTGCCCAACAGTCCGAACAGAATAAAATACGGTGCATACAGCACTTCGACAAGGGGAAATACCAGTAATGAGCTGTATTCTCTGAAGAGCGTGGCGCCGCGCAGGAGTATAAAAAAATCGAATAAGCTCTTTGTGAGGAATACGATAAGGAAGGATCTCCATGTCACGACTCCTGCCAATGCAATGATGAATGTAGTCAATAATAATAAAAGAAAAATGAATGCAAGAAGGGAGACGCATTTGATGAGTGCGGTATAATATCGCCACTTGGAACCGCGCCGCTTTTCCTGCTGAAAAGTCTGAGAATGGGATTTTTCTTCAACTGAAAGAACATAGCTGTCCGGATGAGTTGCAAATCCTATTTTGCAAGAATGACTTTTACTTATTTTTTGAAGAAAGAGATCGTCATCCCCTGAGGGAATGTGCCCGATCCCTTCATATCCTTTTAGTGATTCAAAGACCTTCTTTTTGTAGGCGATGTTTCTACCGGTTGCAGTTATTCCCCAATTCCAGCCGATGCTGCCTGCGGAAAAAGTGAACATTGCGAGCCGTTCAAGTTTCTTCAGAATGCAGATAATCCTTTTGTCAAAACTTTTGCTCTGACATTTCAAGGGAGAGTAGCCAACCACCATATCAAATCCTCTGGCAAAAACCTCATTCATTGAACTGACCCAGAATTTTCCGGGTCTGCAATCCGCATCTGTGAACATCAGCACCTCGCCCTGCGCATGTTTGATCCCTTCTGTAAGTACTCGCTTCTTCCCAATAAGATTTGGTAATTCTTCAGTAATGGTGATGTATTTTATCTGAGGATATTTCTTTGAAAAATTTTCAAGAATATAGTCCGTGTTATCTACAGAGTGGTCATTCACAACAATTATTTCAAATCTAACTTGCGGATATTCTTGTGCCAGTAAGCTATTCAGCAATGAAGTCAAATGCTTCTCCTCATTCCGTGCAGCGACAATGACTGAGATAAAATGATCTTTTTTCTCTGAAGAAATGGTTCGATTAATTCTAAATGTCCCTATAATGAGAAATAATAGAAACAAGCCGTACAGCGCAGTCAACGCATATAGAACATAGAAAAAGATCATAATAGTTTCATACCCTTCACTGATGAGGCATTCAGCTCGAGAGAAGCAAATTTTTTCTTTTTATATTTGAATTGAGCTGCTGCGCCTATCATTGCAGCATTATCTGTGCAGTATTTTTCTGAGGGGTAAAAAAGTCTGATGTTGCTCTCATTGCAATAGTTTGTGAAAGTGCTTCTCAATTCGGAATTCGCTGCAACTCCACCCGCAAGTAAAATAGTTTTCAGTGAATGCTTTTTTAAAGCTTTGATCGTTTTCTGAAAGAGCACTTCAACGATCGCATGCTGAAAACTTGCAGCAAAATCATGAGTAGCATCTTCGTCGAGTGTCCCTTTTTCTTTGAGATAGAGCATGCCTGCAGTTTTCAATCCGCTGAAGCTGAAATCAAAATTATCATGCTTGAGCATTGGAAGCGGAAATTCGATAGCAAGCTTATTTCCACCTTTAGCAAGAGAATTGATAAAAGGTCCGCCCGGATAGGGCAAACCAAGCAGCTTGCCGATCTTGTCAAATGCCTCACCGGCAGCGTCATCGACGGTTTTTCCGAGAATTGTATATTCAACTGACGAAGAAAAAATTACCAATTCTGTATGTCCACCGGATACAATGAGAGACAAAAAGGGGAATTCTATATTTTTATGCTCCAGGAAATTAGCGAACACATGCCCGAAAATATGATTCACAGCTATCAATGGTTTTTGAAGACTGAATGCCAACCCTTTTGCAAAAGAGACGCCGACCAGCAAAGAGCCGATCAATCCCGGATTTGCAGAAACTGCGACAGCATCGATATCCTTCAACCTGATTTCTGCTTTTTCAAGAGCCATTTCCACGATTGGGATCAGGGTACGAATGTGTTCACGGGATGCAAGCTCAGGAACAATTCCCCCATACTTTGCATGCACTTCTTCCTGAGTAGAGATCACATTAGAGAGAACATCACAATTTCCATCGATAAGTGCTGCGGAGGTATCGTCGCAGGAGGTTTCTATCGCAAGAATGAGGGGTTTCTTCATGAATTATTCTTTAACTGATTTTATGCGCACTTTTGTAGGAGTTTGTCCCAGAAGGTCGATTCCGGCCGGTAATTCCACGCTTATTGATACTTCATCATCAACTTTGAAAGAATCCGGCAATTCAATTGTTACAAAGATATCCTTCTCTTCCAGAATACTCACAAATTCTTTATCACCCGACACCTTAATACTTACCGAGGAAGGAAAAATCTCTATCCCCTTCGGCTTGTCTATAGAAATAAGTGAAATGGTCTTCTGAATGATCTTCGGCTCCATCTTTATGATATCTAGTGTATAAATATCATAGGAAACCATCGGATCCTTGAGCTGGATAATGCTAAGGTACGGGTCGTCAACATGGATGTCCTTATCATAAAGTATTGTGATCACTTCTTCGATCTGGGTAATAATGGATTGAGGACCTGTTATCTGTATCTCCTCCGGTTTGATTTCAAGTTCATTTTCTTCAAAATATTGCTTGCTCTCATCGTCTGCAAAGGCAAGTTCAACAGGAACGATCATTGTATTCATATTGTCCATAACTATGAGCACGTCTTTCATAGGAAATTTGTGAACAATAGTGAGATTGAATTCCTCAAGTCCATCAAGATTCTCATAATCTATTGGTAAATAGTTTTTTCCATAGTGCACATCTTTCAGGTCAATATGATAGACATATTTTTTCAGATTATAGCCCATCACAGACTGACCTTTGCCTTCGACAGTTATATCGATAGTTTCGGGTTCAATATTAATAGGGACAAGCGCAGAAGGTGCATTGGAGATCGTGATAGGCACCTGTATATCTACTTTCCGTACCTTCGTAAGATTTATCTCAAACCAGATAAACGCAGAAAGCAAAAGCGCAAAAATAAAAATCCATATCTTTTTGTTCATCATTTTCTCTCATCCTTATTAAAAATTCTTCTTAATTTTTCTGATACAAGTGTAATATAAATATTCAGCGGGTCTATCTTATGAGCAATGCTGAGATATTTCTTTGCGTTGTTAAAATCTCTTTCTGCAATGTATATCTTGCTCAGATCGATATAGGATTTGATGTAAAATATATTTTTTTGAATGCTTGTCTTGTAGTTCTCGACTGCCTTATCAATATCCCCCATATTATAGCAGCAATTTGCAAAAATGTTGTGAAATTCTGCACTGTTACAACCCAATCGCCCTGCTTTGTCATAACACACAAATGCCTGTATCCAGTTCTTTTTACTATCATAGCATTTGCCGATGAGGAGTGCAACTTCTTTGTTTGTTGGGAATTTTTTCTCTGCACTTTTCAACACAGAGATCGCATTATCCCATTCCTTGAGTGCAATGTATTGTTCTGCGAGAAAGGTATAGGTTGAAACAAGATTATTAAAGTATGGCATGATCTCTTTAAAATAGGTGATCGCTTCTTTTCTTCGATCCAAATACACGAGGGCAACGGATTTATTAAAAAGCATTTCGGGAGTTTCTACTGTGATCTTTGAGTACCATTCCAATGCTTTGTGCGCTTTTCCCTTTTGAGTGAGATATACATTTCCCATAAGAAAATTTAGCTGGTTGCTGTCTGGAAATATATTAAGAGCTTTTGCAATGATCTTCTCAGCTTTTTTGAAGAGGGCATGCGTCATATATATCACGTACAGCATCTCATATGCATTGAAGGTATCGGGATGGTCATCAATAACTCCCTGCATGATCTCTTCTGCAAGAAGCCAGTTTTTTTTGATGTGATGCTCTGCTTCAAGGAGCTTCGCTTTAATATAATTATCCATTAATTACACTCTTCTCAAATGAATTAATCACGTCAACAATCTCGTTTTTTGTTATAAGATGATATATCTTATCGCGAAAATGTGATGAGCCGTGCAAACCCTTTGTATAAAAGGGAACGAATTTTCTGAACAATCTGATCGCAGTTGTTTCTCCATAAAATTCTACACTTGCAAACAGGTGCTCTTTCATCACTTTAATTCGCTCTTTAGTCGTGAGTTGCAGACTTTCCTTCTTATCAATTTTATCTTTTATCTGTGAGAAAAGCCAGGGATTTCCAAGCGATCCTCTTCCAACCATTATGGAATCACAACCAGTTTCCTGGAACATCCTCACGCCATCTTCACAAGTAAGAATATCTCCATTTCCGATTACAGGAATTTTTACAATTTCTTTTGCTTTTTTAATATAGTTCCAATTACTTTTTCCTGAAAACAACTGGCTGCGTGTTCGGGGATGAATGATGATTGCTGATGCACCTTCGCTTTCAATAATTTTGATAATTTCCTCAAAATGTTCATCGGAATCCCATCCGATCCTGATCTTTACTGTGAAGAGTGCATCTTTTAATAATTTTCTTGTTTGACGAACGATAGAAGCGATCTCGTGAGGGGATTTCAAGAGCGCAGCGCCAGCGCCGTTTTTTACCACTTTCTTGATTGGACAGCCCATATTTATATCAAAGAAATCGGGATTGAATTTTTGCATGATCCGAATACCTTTTACGATCTTATCTGCCGTATTGCTGAAAACCTGCAAGCCGATCGGGTGTTCGGTTTCATCGAAATCTGCTAATACTTCAGTTTTCTTATTCTTGTGTATTAGTGCATCTGCGCTGATCATTTCTGAGAGCACTACGTCTGCACAAAATCGCTTGCAAATCTTACGATACACATAATCGGTATATCCTGCCAGAGGAGCAAGCCAGAGTTTTTTGTCGAAGAGTTCTTGTGATTTCATATTATATTAATAAGGTAATGACCTGAACTTGTGTGGCAACTATTTTAGAAATCCAAATTTCAAATTTCTAATTTCAAATGGAATGTCAAAGTTTAAATGTCAAAATTATATGGATTATGTCGCAAAATCAGACTTGCTTCGTGGCGAAGTATGAAGCGAGGATGATTAATATACGCTTCGTGGCAATGCATCGGGATGAATCAAGAATAGCTTTTATTGGTTTGGTTTTTGGTTATGACACGCTCTTTAATTGAGTATAATTCTGAATGGTCACTTTTTTGTAACGTTCCGGCAACTATTCAAGATTTTCAAAGATTTGTCAACGGTGGAAATAAGCTGCAAAAACGCAAACACTTTCATACCAATAAATTACAAAAAAACTAATATTAACTCTACCAGCCCAAAAATTAAAACCCATCTGCGTTTTTGTCAGCTTCATTAGATTGTTAGGCGTTGCTATTTATACTTATTTTAATTCTCCAGTAAATACCCAGAAATCTACACAATCGAAAAATGTAAACCAGAAAAACCCATTTTGGGAATCTTTAGTATGAGTCCAAAAATATTTAAAAATACCTTTAGCAAATGTTTTAAATTTTCCTTTCTTTTCTAAACTTCTTCGATCGCTTCTTACAGTTGGTTGCATAAAGTTAACATTAATTTTAGAATCTAAAGGTAAAATCATTTTTGTTTCATGGTAAAATATACCTCTAGTTATTCTTTCAACTTCTCGTTTAATCCTATTTGCATCAATGTGTACTACATCTCCTGAGCCTAAATAGATTCCTTGAGGTGTTGAAAGTTCAATTGGATGAATACTGTTTAAGATATACTGTTTATATTTTTTACTCTTTTCATGACTTATTTGCTTGATAATTTTCATATTCCATAATTCACGGGCAGGTTTGCTTTCCCAAAAACCTGGAATTGAAAGAAAAAGTCGAAAATATTCATCATCCTTTTCGTAACATTTGTTGCAGGAAATATGAGTTGGGACGGTTATTAAGTCTTTACCAATATTGCGGTACTTCTTTAAGAATATACTTTTAGGTGAAATATGATCAACAGAATTAGCACCCGCTTCTCCACAAATAAAACAAATTTTTTTATCGTAATCAGTCAAAATACTTCTTCCGCTTTTAGTGACACCAAACTATGTATTAACATGCGAACTGGCTTGATAATACTCCCTTTTGATTTCTGTTCATATACATTCACCTATATTCCTAGCTCTCTAAGCATTCTTGCTATTTCCTTGCCGTTTGGCACGTGTCCATGAGGGTCTATTTCTTTCGCTCGCTCAAGAAATTTCAAACATTTCTCAGGTGGAAGCATAACTCCCTTTATGCGTAGGATCAATGCTACGGACTCTGCTATTTCTTTATTTTCAAGTGCGATACTCACCTCTCTGCTCAGGAGTTCCATATTGGCTTGTCTGAAAGATAGAACTGGATCTTTCTGATTAGCCATAACTAACTCATTGGTCAAAGCAGCAACCATTACATCGATATCTTCTTGAGAAAGACTTGGGAATCTAGGTTCAATTTCTTTCGATAACGCTTCGAAAATTCCAAACATGCCGAAATCGATAAGTTGTAATAATCTTTTGTGAAATTTTTCTTTTGAACTATTCAAAGTGTTCTTTTTATAACGTGAAATCTCCCAATCAAAATAATCACTAGGTCCTAAATACAGAGCTTCTCGTTTAGGGTCAAAATTAGGAATTTCCTCTATTAGTTTTTCTACACCACTTCTTCCTTCTTCAAATAGTGTCTTCATCCAATTCATTCTTGAAATTGATATTTCTGTATCCAAAAAATGGAAAGCGAAATAAGAATGACTTAAAAGTATTTTACCTTCATTTTTCTTGTATATGGCTAGCTCATAAGATGGGGTAAATTGAAATGGGCTGGCTTTGAAAATTCTTGACAATAACTTTCGAATGAATCCCCATCTTACGAGGCTGAAGACATAGGTTTCATCATTGGACGAAATATTTAAAGATATTCCCATAATTTTTTCCCCTAACTATTTATTATCCCGCCACCAAGCGTGATAATATCCTTATATCCAAGCTTCATTACATACTTCCATACATTATTATTAATAAAAACCTACTTTGCGAAAAAATGGAATGGTGTTTCCCTGTCAACTTTTTCACACCACCGCCCCTCGTTCCCAAAGCCCCTTTGGGAATGCAATAACAAAAATACTGGATTCCCGCGTTCGCGAGAATGACAGACTTCATGACTTGCTTCGTGGCGAAGCATGAAGCGAGGATGATTAATATACGTAATTCTCGATTCATGCTCTCTGCGTTCACTACGAATCAAGTCTTGCTTGTAGGAGTTTTCTTTTCATTATTGATAATCAGTTGGATTTATTTCATAACAAGTACCAAAACTTTTCGTGATATTTCGTTGTTAAAATCCCCCTCGTAGATAAATATCTTGTCAATGTTAAACCCATTCGGACACTTGGTACATCATGAAAAAAGATAAAGCGATCGTACTCCTCAGCGGCGGTCTGGATAGCTGTGTAGTAACTGCAATTGCACAGAAGGAGTATCAGGTTTGTCTTCTGCATGTGAATTACGGACAGAGAACTGTTACTCGAGAAGAACAAGCATTCAAAGATATAGCTGCATATTATAAGATAAAAGATTTTCTGAATGTAGATATTGGTTATCTGCAAAAAATTGGCGGATCGAGCTTGACGGATAATGAGATTCCTATTCCTGATAAAAGTTCTGATAATAAAATACCAACAACCTACGTTCCTTTCCGAAATGCAAACCTGCTCTCCATCGCAACAGCATGGGCAGAAGTGATCGGTGCAACTAAGATATTTATTGGCGCTATGGAGGAGGACAGCAGCGGTTATCCTGATTGCAGAGAGCAATTTTTCAATAGTTTTAATAAAATCATAAAAGAAGGCACAAAGCCGGACACCAATATCGAGATAGAAACTCCCATCCTTCACAAAACGAAAGCTGAAGTGGTTCAATTAGGCATAGAATTAAAAGCCCCGCTCCATCTCACATGGTCATGCTATCAAAACGAAGACAAGGCATGCGGTGTGTGCGAAAGCTGTAAACTTCGGATAACTGCCTTCCGACAAGCCGGTTACCCGGACCCAATCCCCTATGCAGTACCCATCCAATGGAAACATTAATTCAAAAATACAAAGAATATCTTATTTCTCAAAATTACTCCAAACACACTCTGCGCGCTTACCTCGGAGATGTTGAACAGTTCATAGATTTTATCAAGAAATTCTTCCCGAATGAAAAAGTCGTTATCGAAGATATAAACAAATCTATGTTCCGGGATTTTCTTCAGCATCTGAGCGAGCAAAAGGACGGCAACAGAACCCTTGCCCGAAAGGTCATCTCGATCAAGGCATTCTTTTCGTACCTGATACAGAATGATCTTACAAAACATAATCCTATCATAGAAATAAAAATCCCAAAATTTGAAAAATACGCTGCAACTTTTCTCACAGAAAAAGATATGCGTTTCGTTCTGCAAATACCCGACCAGGAGGATGCACTCGGCATTCGGAACCTCGCTATCCTCGAGCTGCTTTACAGCACAGGTATTCGTATCGGAGAGCTTGCCGGATTGAAGATCAAGGATGTGGATTTCATACAGAGCCAGATAAAAGTACTTGGCAAACGCTCTAAAACACGGATCATTCCAATGGGAAGCTATGCAATCAATGCGCTGCAAAAATATCTCAAGATAAGGGAATCCTTCATAAAAGATAAAGATGTCCCTGAAGTATTTGTTTCTCATAATGGCAATCCCCTCTCAGCAGACGAGCTCAGATATATTGTGAATAAATATCTAAAAGTTATTGAAAAATCCAAGAATTACAGTCCTCACACCCTTCGTCATACCTTTGCAACACACCTGCTCAATCACGGCGCCGATCTGCGTTCTGTGCAGGAACTTCTCGGTCATAGCAGTTTAACATCAACAGAAATTTACACCCATACTTCCATGCAAAAACTGAAAGAAGCATACAAAACAGCGCACCCTCATGGCGACAGAAAATAATCCGAAAATTGACAAAATAAAATTTCAGAAAGCTAAATTGAAAATACTATGAAAAAAAATATTATTATAGGAATCGCAGGCGGCACAGGTTCGGGAAAAACGACTTTGGCAGAGAGGATCATTGAAGAACTTAATGAACCAAATGTATTCATCATCAAACAGGATGCCTATTATAAATCTTATTCAGCACTTAGTTTTGATGAACGTAAAAACATCAACTTTGACCATCCCGATGCTTTTGATACACCACTTCTTATGAAGCACCTTAATAATCTCAAGAACGATTTCCCAATCGATATGCCACAATATGATTTTGCAAACCATCTTAGGAAGAAAGAGACAATCCCTATTTCACCCCACAAGGTGATCATGCTCGAAGGGATCCTTGTTTTTGAAAATATGGAATTACGCAATTTTCTCGATATTAAAATCTTTGTAGATACCGATGCTGATGTCCGCATTCTCAGAAGGATCAAACGCGATATTCAAGATCGAGGACGCACTTTTGAATCCGTGTATAATCAATATATGAATACCGTGCGGCCTATGCATCTGGAGTTCGTGGAACCTTCCAAGAAATACGCAGATGTCATTGTGCCCGAAGGCGGTATGAACATTATCGCGATCGATATGATCGTTTCAAAAATAAAACAAATATTACAGGAAAGCGAGGAATAATGAAAAAATATTTCCTAACCTTAATTGGATTTTTCTTAGTGAGCACGCTCGTATTTGCTTCGACAGATATGACCGTGTACAACCAGAACTTTGCCACTGTGCGAAGTGAACTTTCTATTATTCTGCAAAAGGGATTGAATCTGTACAGTTATGATGATATTCCTGCTGCGATACAACCCACTTCAGTTCATCTTGAGCCCGTTAAATCTTCAGACAAAGTGATCATCACACTTCAAAATTTCGAGTATGATCTGGCGAACACAGAAAAAATTCTCGAAAAATATCTCGATAAGAACATCGAAATTATTGTAAAAAGTGGTGAACTTTTCACAGGTATTCTCAAATCTTTTGATCATAAAACGATTGTAATCCAGAAAACGGACAAGGGTATTACTATGATCAGCATCGATGAAGTGCAGAATTTCAACCTTGAAAAAATGCCCGAGAACTTCTTCACCAAACCTACTTTGAACTGGGAACTGCTCTCCAATAAATCCGGCGATACTGCTTGCAAAATGAGCTACATTACCAATAATATTTCCTGGGATGCACAGTACGTGGGCATTCTTGATAATGAAGATGAACATCTCAATCTTTCATCATGGATATCTCTGAAGAATAATTCCGGAAAAGCATTCAAAGATGTAACGCTTAAACTCATGGCTGGTGATGTAAATTTAGCTCCGGTTTATCCAACTATGCAGCGCGAAATGGCTATGAAAGCAGATGGTCTCGGCGGATATGCAGAACCGCAGATCACAGAAAAGGAATTTTTTGAATATCACCTCTACACGCTTGAAAATAAAACTGTGGATATAAATAACCACCAGCAGAAGCAACTCTCACTCTTTGATCCAACTGATGTGAATGTCACAAAGATATATCGATACAATACCAATTATGGAAATGATATTTCAGTGCTCATCAGCTTCAAGAATGATGAAAAATCCGGTCTTGGCATTCCTCTGCCAATGGGAAAAATACGTATATTTAAAACTCAGGATAATGATGCTGCTGAATTTGTAGGCGAGGATCGCATCGAGCACACTCCAAGAAATGAAGAAGTTGAGATCACTATCGGCACTGCCTTTGACATAAAGGGAGAATGCACTCTTGTTGAAAGCAACCGTCCAAGCCAGAAATCCCGTGAAGAAAAATACGAGTGCGAGATCCGCAATCAAAAGAAAGAACCAGTAACCATTGAAGTAACACGAAGTCTCGGCACAAACTGGACGATCACAAAATCGGACATTGATTATACAAAGAAAGATGCCTACACCATAGAATTCCAGGTGAAGATTCCTGCTGAAGATAAAGTCAACTTCAATTTTACGGTGTTGTATAAGTATTGAGGTTATAACGCTCCGATATATCGTAGTCCCCGATTGCAATGACTGTTTGAATTTTTGAAATTTCAGATATATTATGTAAATTTTTAAAAATAGTTCGAACTTTTTTAAAATGGATTTCAAAATAGTTCGGACTTTTTTTAAATGGATTTCAAAAAAGTTTTGACTTTTTTCAAATATATTTAAAGATTATCTTGACATTTTTTAATGCGGTATAAAATATCTCACAAATTCTGATGTGTAAATATACAATAAAAATATTTATTTCAAGCAAATAATGTTTAATAGAAATTTAGAAAAAGAGATAGAACCATTCCTTGATGAACATCAAGCTATATTCATTTTAGGTCCCAGAAGATCAGGGAAAACAACACTCCTCAAACTATTAAAACAATTAATTTCAGATAACCCAATATACTATTATGATCTTGAACGAATTTCTGACAGAGAAGCATTTTCGCAAGGTACAGATTATTTTATAAAATATTTCATTCAATCGGGTGGGAATATCAATCAGAAAAATGTTATTATGATTGATGAAATTCAATACCTTAAAGATTTTGCATCATTTATCAAGATTATGGTTGACCATCATTCAGATAGTTTTAAACTGATTTTAAGCGGCTCTTCAATTGCTCAAATAAAATTACAATTTAGCGATTCTCTTGTTGGAAGAAAATTCGTTTTTCATCTATATCCGCTAAACTTTTCTGAATTCCTTCTTTTTAAAGGATATGAAAAATGGAGTAAGTTAGTTTCAGAAGATTTTCAAACCATTGAAAACGACCCACTCTCTATACATCATAAGGAATTAAGAATACTGTTTGATGAGTTTCTCATATTTGGTGGATATCCTGAAGTAGTTCTCGCTAACTCAAAGAAAAAGAAACTTGCTTTTTTAGACGAGATTACAAACACATATCTTACAAAAGATATTCAAAATTTAAACCTAATTGAAAATATTGTTGGTTTCAATAAATTAGTAAAACGATTGGCACTTTCCTGCGGTTCTTTAATGAATATAAATAATATAAGTAATGATGTGCAGCTATCCCATTACTTTTGTCAGAAATATATTAAAATATTGGAAAGTACTTTTATTATCGGCACAATCCAACCTTTCCATCGTAATAAAATTAATGAAATAAAGAAAATGTCTAAAATATATTTTATTGATATAGGATTGAGAAACTTCTTACTTCAACAATTTCAACCCGTTAATGAACGTATTGATAAAGGAGCAATTCTTGAAAATTTTATTTTTTGCGAATTATCTAAAAAAGTCTATTTGGGTTCAAAACTCCATTTCTGGCGAACAAAGAATAATAAAGAAATTGACTTTATTATTGAAAAAGGAACTGAATTGATCCCAATTGAAGTGAAAGCCAAAAAAGTTAATATAAATAATCTAAAAGAATTCATTCTTGAATATCCAGAAATCAAAAAAGGTTATATGTTATACGATGGAAAATTTGCTCAAGAAGATAAAATTACTTATATGCCTATTTGGCTTTTTTAATTGAATAATGAAATATTTTTATTTAAATTTGGAGGAAGGATGAAAAACAAAATAATATCCTTTATTGAAAATATAAAATCAGACAGAAGAATTGAAACATTTGATGAAGCTGCTACAAAACAAGCAATTATACTCAAAATACTAAACCTGCTCGGTTGGGATACTTTTAATATTGATGAAGTAAAACCAGAGTATTCTGTAGGTTCTCAAAGAGTTGATTATTCTTTGAGAATTAATAATAGCAACAAGGTTTTCATAGAAGTAAAAAAAATTAGTGAAGATTTAGAAAATCATCAAGCTCAGTTGCTCAATTATTCTTTTCAGGAAGGTGTCAAACTGGCAGTTTTAACTAATGGCATTACCTGGTGGTTTTATCTTCCACTAAACGAAGGAAGTTGGGAACAAAGAAAGTTTTATTCAATAGACCTAATTCAGCAAGAATCTGAAAATGTTGCTGATAGATTTATTGATTTCATTTCTAAAGAAAATGTTTCGTCAGGACATGCAATAACAAATGCAGAAGCAATTTACACAAGTCAGAAAAAGAGAAACATCGTTGAAGCAACTATTAAAAAGGCTTGGTATAAAATTATTTCTGATCCAGATGAATTACTTGTTGATTTATTAAATGAGACAACGGAGAAACTTTGCGGATACAAAGCAACTGATGAACAAATAGAAAATTTTATTTCAAAAAATAAAAGCAATTTAATCTTATCAGAAATACAAGTTCCAAAACCTATTTCATATCCAAGAAGGGAAAAAATACAAAGGGTATTTACTAAAACAAAAAGTAGATATTCTGGGAAATCAATATCTTCATTTATATTCAGAGGCACTGAGTATGAGGTTCGTTTTTGGATAGATGTTTTAATTACTTTATGTGATGTTCTTGTTTCTACTAATAAAAATGAATTCGATAAAGTTTTAACGCTTGTTGGTCGTAAGCGCCCATATTTTACAAGAAATGAAAATGAATTACGTATTCCTCAAAAAATTAAGCATACTAATATTTATGTTGAAACAAATCTTGGTGCAAATAATATTGTAGATTTATGCTATAGAACCATTTCAGTTTTTGGTTATCCAAGTAATGATTTAAAAATAAATGCAAGGTAATAAATACATAAATTTATGAAAGAAACATTATCCTGCCAAGTCTGCACAGCAATACTGATAAAAACGGTAATTAACGGAATTACTGTTTATGAATGCCCAATTTGTGGGCAACTTCATAATGAAAATGATGAAATGATTGAATGCAAGGATTTATACTCAAAAGATAAAAATGAGTGAACACACCCTGATTCTCATTCCCGCGATCCCCAATTTAATTGGGGAGGGAATCCATAATCAATTCTTTATTTGTTATTTGGGAAGTAGTAAAAATAATAACCCAAAGACTGGATTCCCGCGTTCGCGGGAATGACATGAAGAGGAGTGGGAATGACACTGGTTTTTTATTTTTCGTTTGGTTATGATGAATTGGTTTACAATGTTTAATAATATTTTAGCTTGGTTTCAATTATTGGTAACTTTTTTGAACTTTATTATTAATGCTCATGAAAGTAAAATTCTTCCCATTTGTCATTCCCAACTTGATTGGGAATCCAGAAATGTTATATAGTTAGTTTAATCATATGGATAAAAATTACTTCGTGTACATACTTGCAAGCAAACGAAACGGCACGCTCTACATTGGAGTTACAAATAACTTAGAGAGCAGAATGTACCAGCATAAGAATAAACTCATTGATGGTTTTACCAAAAAATATGGTGTTGATAAACTTGTTCACTATGAAATGACAAATGATGTGAGAAGTGCGATTCAAAGAGAAAAGCAACTGAAGAAATGGAATAAAAAGTGGAAACTTGAACTTATTGAGAAAGAAAATCCTGAATGGAAAGACCTTTCAGAAGAATGGTTTGATGAATGAAGCTGAAAAGTTATATCATGCAAATAAAAACACTCATTGCATCAGTATCTAATGAAAATACTGGATTCCTCCCGACAAATCGGGAGGAATGACACGGTTTTTGATAGATTCAACATGTTAACAGGAGAAGCTAAAACAGTGATAAATACTATTCTGCATTTATACTTTCCATTATTTTTTGTTGCGCAGAATTGTTAATTTTCCTATGAAAAAAACAATCAGTAAAACAATATTTTATATACTCATTTTAAGCTTATATCTTTTATGTTACGGATCCATTCTATTCGCAAACGAATTAACCATTAAAACAATCGAGATCTCTGGCAATTCCCACTTCACCAATGCTGAAATCATACAAGCTCTTGCCCTTAAAACTGGAGACCAATTCTCCTATGACAAACTGAATGAAAACATTGAGAACGTGCTTCAGCTCTATTTCTCCAGAGGATTTTACCTCACAAAAATTCCACCTCCTAAAGTAGAACCATCCAACGACGGAAAAGGTGTCTCGATAACTATCGCTATCGATGAAGGGCAAAAACTTTTCGTTGCATATATCATATTCAAGGGCAATAAATATTTCTCACAGAAAAAATTGAAAAGCTTTCTTTCGATGCATAAGAATTCTCCATTCTCCATTCAAAAAGCCAATTATGACATGAGAGCCATCGCTGAAATTTATTCCGAAAAGGGCTACCCATTCTGCAAGATCACTCTCGACAGCATGAGGATTGTAGAGGATTCACTCTTTCTCAATTATAATGTTCATGAAAACGAGTTGGTGCGTATTTCGGATATTATCTTTGTAGGAAATACGGTTACAAAAGAAAAAACACTCGAACTTCTTCTGAACTTTCAGGAGAATGAGATATATGATTCCAGAAAGATAGAGCGGGCAAAGCAGAATTTGCTTCATAAAAAATATATCGAATCGGTTGAAATGGTACCTTTGAATAACTGGCAGATAATGATCATCATAAAAGAGAAAAGCATGAATCATTTCCAGGGTGTGCTCGGGCTGGCTTCTTCAAAAGAGGATATCACATTTGCAGAACGCCTTACCGGTTTTATCGATTTTTCCTTTCTTAATATTATCGGGACTGACAGAGAAGTGCAGCTCAAGTGGAATAAGCTTACTTCCAAATCATCAGAATTTTATATATCCTACCGCGAGCCCTTTATTCTTGCTCAACAGATTTCAGCTGAAGCATCTCTGCGAAGAAGAACTGTGGATACAACATACGTTAATACCGACCTTCAGATCGCATCCTTCTTCACTATGAAAAATTACACCAAAATAGGACTCCAATACACCTACAGCAGCTCGCTTGAAGATACTGTCAGCATTGACAGAAATGGAGTAGGAGCAATTGCTGAGATCAATAAACTCGACTATCCTATCAATCCGAGAAAAGGTTATAAAAATACGACTAATTATACGATCCGCTGGCGCTCGAAAAAATCCTATGATCAGCTCATTTCTGAAGAATTGGAAGTGCTCATACCGATAAATTATTACAATGTCTTTTACATAAAGGGTCTCACCAAACTCATCTTTACAAAAAATGACACCCTCTCAATCTATGATAAGTTTTCCTTTGGAGGGTATGAGAGCTTAAGAGGATTTGTTGACAACCAATTTACTGCTTCAAAATTCGGTATCATCAGTTTTGAATACAGATACTTACTATCACGGGATTCACGTGCTTTTGCATTTGTGGATTATGGCTATTGCGAAGAATATAAAAGTCTGATCGGTGTTGGTTTGGGAGTTCGTCTCAAAAGCAAAATCGGTATTATCAAAATAGATTACGGAATCGGCTATCAGGACGGCACTTGGACAAATCCCCTGCAGGGCACGGTGCATTTTGGATTGGAAACAGGATTTTAAACTTTTTATAAGGAGTTTCATTGAAATTGTCTCAACTTGAAATTGTCGGTTTCAAATCATTTGGCGAACCAATTAAACTTAGTTTTGCTAGGGGACTGACCGGCATTGTTGGACCCAATGGTTGCGGAAAATCAAATATTTCTGATGCGATTCACTGGGTTCTGGGCGAGCAGAATGTGCACAGACTTCGCGGCGGAACCATGCGTGATGTTATTTTTAAAGGTACACGAAAGCGAAGTGCGCACAGTTTCACAGAAGTCTCTATCATTATTGAAAATGACAAGAAGATCCTGCCTGTTGAATATGAAGAGGTTAAGGTTACGCGAAAACTCTATGCTGATGGCGAGAGTGAGTATATGATCAATGGACAGGCTTGCCGCCTGAAAGACATTCTCAATCTCTTTTATGACACTGGTATGGGACGCAGAGCATATTCCTTCATAGAACAGAAAATGATCGATGATCTGCTCAATAGCTCGGATGAGGACAAGCGATATCTGTTTGAAGAAGCTGCCGGCATAATGAAGTATAACCAGAGCCAGCGTACATGTGAGAACAAACTTAATTCCGTGGAAAATGACCTCATCCGGCTCGATGATATTATTTCTGAAGTCAAATATCAAGTTGGCTCACTTCGACATCAGGTTGGGAAAGCAAAACGGTATCAAAATCTTAACAACAAGATAAACACAATTAAGATTCAATTGGCTGGAATCGAATTCTTCAAAATGCACAAACAGGTCGCTCCAATGAATGAGAAATTTCTCGCTCTGGAGCAGAAGATCACACAAAACAATAAAGAACTCACTGAATGCGATAGTGAATTTACTAAAAAAGAACAAGCACTTCTTGCAATCGAGGATAAGCTCAAAAAGGAGCAGGCAAGGCAGCATGAGATCGAAGACGCGATCAATTCCTTTGAAAAGCAGATACTTCTGAACAAGCAACAAATTACAAATAATAAAATTAAACTCGAAGATACTCACGAACGAATCAAAGCGATCAAACTGCAAAAAGAATCCGGCTCAGATGTTCTTGAAAAAGAATACAAAAAACTCGAAGAGACAAAAGAATCTCTTACTCTCCAAAAAGAACAGACTGAAAAATACGAGAAAAAACTCGCAGAGATCAAAGAAAATGTTCATAATCTAAACAAAGAAAATGATGAGATCTATCATAAAATAAATGAATTCCAGTCCAAAAAACAAAAAATACTTAATAAAAAAAATGAGCTGGAAACCAGGCAGCGCTTTATTTCTGAACAGCTTAACAGGATCAAAGTTAAAATTGATGATTACGGCACAAAATATGAGAAATTTTGCGAGCTCGTAACAGAGCATGAAGAAAAGCAAAAGCAAAGCACACAATCGCTTCATGCACTTCGTGAAAAGAAGCTCTCTCACGAGAAAAATATGGAAGAGATCAAAGCGAAAGAGCAACAACTGGTTGATGAATCTCATGATATTCTTCTGCGTATAAAAGCTTTTGAGAATGAAAAACAGCAGCTCAAAGAATGGGAGAAAAATTTTGCAGGATATTCTGACAGCACGAAGGCACTTTTAGAAAAATTCAGGAATAAAAACATTACTACTCTCGCAGAAAATATTTCAGTGAAGGATGAGTTTATCGGTCTCGTTGAACAGACACTAAGAAATATCCTTCTTTCTGCAATTTGTGAAGAGCAGGATATTCGGGAGATCATCTCCTTTTTGCAAGAGAAAAAGCTAACCTCTCAGCTCATCATAAAGTATACAAATCATAAAAAAAATAATGCAATTATAAAGATCAAAAATGCTGTTCCTCTTGCAGAAATAATTATTTTAAAGAACGAGATCGTGCATCCGAAACTGCTTGAAAATTATTACATTGTTGAGAACCGGGATATCGCTCTCTCACTTGTTTCTCAGTATCAAAATGATGATAATATTTTCTATTTTATAACTAAGGATGGCGAGATATACTCCAATCGCGGAGTGGTAACTACTCACTGGATCGACGCCTCTTCAAAGGGTCTTCTCAGCCGCAAAGCAGAATTAAAAAATATTGATAAAAACATAGCCACTTTGCAAAAGGAACATTCTCAACTTTCAGACTCGATCGAGGATATTTCCAAGAAAAAATCGGAGCTTACAAAGAAAATTCAGTTCGTAACAAAAGATATTGTTGTTACATCTGAACTCCTTGAAAAGGAAGAGAAACAGCTCATCAATATCACTATTCAAAAAGATAATTTCCAAGAGCTGGTGAAAGATAATAAGCAGCAATTTACAGAAATGGATACCCAGCAAACTGAGATCTTTAAAGGTTTGAAATCAGTTGAGGTGAAGCTCAATGAAATCCCTGAACATGAGGAAAAAGCCCTTCAACAAAAACTGGAATCTGTTCAGGCAACACTAAAGACAACCCGCAGAGAGCAGTATCGTTATGAAGGATTGGTGAATGATCAGAAAATTGAAGTCACCAAACTCGAAAAAGATATGGCATATATCAAACAGAACATTATTAGAATAAAGGAAACTGCACTTGCAAATGAACAGGAGTTCGAGAAATTGCAGAATTCGATCGAACCTTTGAAAGATGAGATTGAAAATCTGCAGAAAGAAACCGAGAAATTTGAGGTCTCTTTTAAAGAAAAAGTGGATGAACTGCGTACTTTCAAAAATAAAAATGTATCCATTGAAAACGAATTCCACGAATTAAGAAAAGAACTCAATACGCTTAAAATGAAACTTCATGACCTCGAATTCAAGAAAGAAGTTTTTTCCCGAGATAAGAACGAGGTCGAGCTTAAAATCCAGGAGACAAAGCTGAAGATCGAGCATTTGAAAGATGATGTCATCCAGCATTATCATCATGATCTATCACATGATAAAACCGAAGATTATGAAGAGCTTGATCCTGCTGAGCTGCGAACAGATAGAGAAAAACAAGAAAAGCGTCTTGAAAATCTGGGACCCATAAACCTTGCTGCGATCAATGATTATGAAACTCAGAAAAAACGATTGGAATTCCTTAATGAGCAGAAAAAAGACCTGGTTGATTCCAAAACCAATCTTCAGGAAGCGATATCTCAACTCAATGAAACTGCAGAAAAGATGTTCATGAAAACCTTCACAATCATTCAGAAAAATTTTGATACGATCTACAAAGAAATTTTTGATGGCGGCAAGGGCGTGCTCAAGCTGGAAAATCCGTCAGATCCACTTAATTCAAAAATTGAGATATATTCAAATCCAAAAGGAAAAAAGATCACGAATATTAACTTACTTTCAAGTGGAGAAAAAGCACTTACTGCGATAGCGTTGCTGTTCTCGATATATCTTGTTAAACCAAGTCCCTTCTGTATTCTCGATGAGATCGATGCGCCCCTTGATGACTCCAATATAGGCAGATTTCTTAAGCTGTTGAATAAGTTTTCGTCTGATACGCAGTTCCTTATCATAACACACAACAAGCGGACTATCGAAGCGGTCGATTACCTTTATGGCATCACAATGGAAGAAGAAGGCGTGTCCAAGATAGTCTCTGTAAAGCTTGAATAGATTCATGAAAAAAAACATATTCCTTCTGCTCTTGCTCATAATTGCAACATGCCTTCATGCTCAGTATGAGTCAACTCCTATTGTTGATGAAGATACACAAACCCACGATTCAGTGCTCGTGTTCTTTTCAGGAAAATTACATTTTGATAATGAACTTTATGATCAAGCAATTCAGGATTTAGAAAATTATGTTCATGGCAATCCGGATGGGCTATTTGCTGCTGAAGCAATGTACTTTGCCGGCAAATCCTATGTTGCTTTGGATAGCACAAACACTGCGATATCAGTATTTGATAAAAATTATGAAGATTATCCTTTTGATGACTACGGAATACTGTCTCTGAGGGAGATAGGAAATATTTATTTTTCTCTAATGGATTATGAAAAAGCAAAATTATATTACACACATTTTATATATTTTAACAGCTCCTTAAAAGACAAGGATCATGCATTCCTTCAGATCGAAAAATGTAATTATTATCTCGGATTTTATGATAATCCAACCGAGATATATACCCAGTTTATAAAAAAATATCCAAAAAGTTCAAAGGTGCCAAAGCTTCATTTCGAGCTTGCAAACTATTATGTAACAATACAAAACTATGATGAAGCAATAAAGGAATATACCTCATTAATTGAAACATACCCTCACAGCACGTGGCTGGATTCTGTATATTATAATCTTTCAATTGTATATAAAACACAGAACAAATGGGATAAGACAGTCGAGACTACCATCGCCCTTCTCAACCGTTTTCCTGATTCAGATTTGAAATCAAATTCCTATGAGATGTTTATCGACGGACTTTTAGCGAATCAGCAATTTCTTTATGCCATTGACACACTTAATTATATTATTGAAGTTGCCCCACAAGAAGAGAAAAATGAATACTACCAGCTCTTAGCTCAGATATATGAAGAGCTAGGTTTAAACAAGGAGCTTGTCTATATATATCAGATAATGATCCAGAATGAAACCGATGCAGAAACCGCTGCATTATTGCGCCTAAAACTTGAATTGATAAAAGCAAAAACGGGCACTGATGAAGATACCTTGAAACCAATCGATCATGAACTGGATAGATAGAAAAAATTTGACATCAATTATGCTCATCTTAGCTTTTAGCCATTGCCGAAGTGGCGAAATTGGCAGACGCACTGGACTCAAAATCCAGCGAACCTTGGTTCGTGCCGGTTCGAGTCCGGCCTTCGGCACCAGATAAAAAATTATTAGGAGTGACATATATTGTTATTTGTTAGGTCATAACATAACTCGTGAACCTCACACGGATGTAACGCACTTTGAGGTATTTTCTCATGAAATTTAAAATTATAAAAAGGAGTTTTTATCATGAAAATAAAAAATAAACTCGGCATATCGCTTCTTTTAATCGTTCTTTTTACGGTAACTTTTACACAGTTCGCTTTTGCAGGTTCAGAAGCAACATGTATATTCCTTCTTATTGACCCCGGCTCACGCCCAAACGGTTTGGGACAATCCTATGTTGCTATTGCTGAAGGAGGTTTTGCATCCTGGTGGAATCCGGGCGGACTTGCCTTTCAGGATAATTCTGAACTCGGTCTTATGCACTCAAAGTGGTTTGGTGATGTCCTCGAGGACATGTATTATGAATATCTTGGTTATTCTCAATACTTTGAGGGTATTGGAACACTTGGTTTGAATATTACCTATATGACATACGGCGAACAAGAAGCCTATGACACTGACGGAGTGTATCGTGGAAGCTTTAATAGTTATGAAATTGCTGCGGCCGGTTCTTATGGAACGAAGCTGAATGACGAACTTGGTGTTGGTATCAACCTCAAGGGTATTATCAGTGATCTGGCACCACTTATCGAAGGAGTTGGTATGACTGCAGCAGGAATAGGTTACACCTTTGTCGTTGACCTTGGACTTCTCAAGAAGAATTTCTTTATTCCCAGACTCGACTTTGGTGTAAATATTCAGAATTTTGGTCCGGATATGAGCTACCAAAACACAGAATCGAAACAGCCCATGCCTCTTAACCTTAAGCTGGGTCTTTCCTATAGAATCTTCGACGATAAATACAATAAGCTCACTGTAACCGGTGATATAAATAAAATGATGGTCAATAATGACCCACTCTGGAAACGTATCTTCACCTCCTGGGGTGATGACAACTTCCAACAAGAGCTCGATGCTATGATCGAGAATATTGGTGTCGAGTATAAATACTACAACCTTATCTCTCTTCGTGTTGGTTATGTGAACGACGTTGCGGGTCATATTCAAGGTATCTCTTTCGGCGGGGGTATCAGTTACGAATTCTCAAAAGGAAAAGATCTCTATTTTGACTTTGCTCTTCAACCTGCCGGTGAGCTGACTACTAATAATAAGACCTTCTCATTAGGTGTTACATTCTAAACTAAGTATAAACTACATAAAGAATAAATTGATTCTACATCACAGAGTAGAAATAATAGTGGAACGTCACGTATGAAAATTACAAGAACTCTCATATACACATTGCTCTTTCTCTCTATCCCTCTGTTTCTTTTTGCCAAGTCTCCGTCTTATACATTCAAACGGTTACCGGCTCAGGAAATGCAGAAGAGATATGAGAAATTGAATAAACTTCCTTATGAAGTACATCAAAAAATTTATACTACCCAGGGATTATCTAAAAAACTCTCCAGTTTAACAAAAGATGGTTTTGAAGGGGTGGATTTGCTGGTCATACTCGTGGATTTCATTCCTGATGATAACCCTAAGACAACAGGAAACGGCAAATTCGATTTTGGACATTGGGACTACTTTGAAGTTAACGGTGTAAAGGATTCGATAAGTACTATCGGCTCTCCTCCTCATGACTCAACCTTCTTCCATCAGACTGTTAAGGCAATGCAGTACTATTACCAGACTGCAAGTCTCGGTGTGCTGAACACTTTTAATCCTCTTCAGGAGAAAAACTTCCATTTTAAGATATTCCCTCATCAAGCTGACACTGCATATCAAATGCCTCAGCAGATGGCATATTACTGGCCTGATACCGAAGATTGGGATCTAAAATCTGACCGACTAATCCAGTATTTCAAGGATGCCATTACAACTGCGGACACAACTGAATTCGAACATACTCCTGACATCATATTTTCAGAATATAATCACATTATGATCATCCATGCCGGCTCGGACTGGCAGCACGATGTTTTCTGGGATACTCCCTGCGATATTCCTTCCTGCTATTTCCATCTGAAAGATGATTCTATTGCGGTCAATGGCAGCACTTATTTCGTAAAAGCAGGAGCTAACTCTCCTGAAACCATTTCTCAAGATTTTTATAAAAGTAGACATTTCATCTACGGATTTGGTTCTATTAATGCAGAATTTTTTCATGAATTCGGTCACGGGCTTGGCTTTGTGGATTTATATAACACCTCCAATATGTTTCCCGCAGTCGGGTATTGGGATATTATGGACAGCGGCGGTTTTGGATCCGCAGTTCTGATAGACACGATGCAAACTCCCCCTGATTCTCTTGTCATCGAAGCAGTGCTCCCAACCCTTCCATCTGCGTGGTCACGTATTTTGATCTGGGGAAACGAGTTCGAAGCATCTGGAAAATTTATCACAGTAGATTCGCCTTCGGATATCACTGTTTCTGCTGCGGAACTCCCGGATGCAGTTCATCCTCAATTCGTAAAAATTCCCATCAATAATAAAGAATATTTTCTTATTGAGAATCGCGAAGTCGAGCTGGATAATCAGGGAGCGCCGGTCATCAAAGTAGATGATATTACAGGACGGGTTCCCCTTTATCCGATGAATCCTGTAACTGAACAAAACAACCACGAATTTGATTATTTCCTTCCAACAACTGATATCTATCTTGAAGCAGAAACAAACGGCGGATTATGCATCTGGCACATCGATGATTATGTTATTTATGATGAACTCGTTAATGTTGATGATGGATGGTATAACCGCTTTGATGCAAATATGGTGAACGCTAAATCCTCACGTCGCGGGGTGAAGCTCATCGAAGCAGACGGCATCGAAGACATTGGAAATCCCTATTCCTATTTCCCCTACGGAACCTGTTACGAACCCTTCTTCAAAACCAAACCCGGCACATGGACACCAAGTGATACGAATCGATATCACAACTATAAACTTGCCCCTAATACAAGACCGAACTCATTCAGCAACGACGACATAAATTCTCTGCTCGAAATCAAAAACATCAGCAATTACGGTGTGGAAATGTCCTTCACATTTCAGTATCAGACCTATGACGAGATCACATCCTACAAACCGGCTCAGAAATTCAATCCTGAACATGAATTGATTGTTTATAAAAACGACATATTCGATACTCATGTTATCGCAATTGCATCAGATTCTCTGTTGATGTTCAATGAAGAACTATTTGGTGATACCACTATAGCTTTTTCTAAGCCTATCACACAACCTCTCTCTCTGGCAGAGTTTGAACAAAAGAAATATGTAATCCTGTCACTCGAAGATTCTCTTGCCTTTATACGATATGACATCATGGACAATCCACCTATAACAGCTTACGGCATCAAGCTCGATAGATGGATCACCGATTCTCCAATTCAAATTTCAGAAAATGATATTATCGTTCCAACTGATCTTGGTTTGAGAAAAGTAAGATTTGATGGAGATACCCCATCTGTTATTGCTCAGGAAAATACGCATATTGAGAAGATCGCTTTTAATCCAATCCTTCATGAGCTTGTTGCACTTACTCATGAAAACACTGTAGCAATTTATGATACTTCTCTTACAATGTGTGAAGAATTTCCTTTAACAGCTCAGATAGGCAATTACTATCCGGTTATTGAGAGCTTAATGAAAGATTTTGTTCATGAACAGCGAATATATGTTCAAGATAATTCCGGTTCGATACATGTCATTGCAGATGGCATTGTAACTCAGATATTTGATTCTGCCACCTATCCTGTCTTAAATCCTTCCAATATCTCCCTTGGTGATGTGAATAATGATGGCTCACACGACTTGGTTTTCACCTGCGATGATAGGATCTTCATCTTGCAGCCCAACGGTTCATTTTTGAATAAAACCCCAATCATGCCTTATGATGTATCCTATTCAGGATCCGTTTCACCAATTATCGGGCAGAATTATTTGGCTGAAAATATTTCACTCTACCTTCCCACTTCCTCGAATTGGACTCAGGCAATTGATAACAATTGTGTAGTTCAGGACATGTATAGTTTTGCGAACGGGTTAGCTCTTGCATCTCCCTCAATTTCTCAGAATGGATCATCCTCGATGCTGTATCTGCCGATCTCCGATTCTCTCGTTCAGATGTATTCGTTTACTCATATTGATAATTCCCCTGTAGAAGTCTATTGGAACGGATATAAAAATGGACCTCAAAGAACAGCTTGTGTAACAACTCTCTCAGATGGAAATCCTGACTCAACATCAACCTTTACGATACTTACCTATCCCAATCCAGCTGAATCCGGAGAAGTCAGGATAAGAATACGTTCAAATCAAGATGCCGCTTCCTCAATAAAGATCTATAACCTCGCTGCGGATATTCTATTCAGTGATGAGCTATCAATCACAGCATATATAAATAATGAATATGTGTGGCCGATTGACAATGTTTCTTCAGGCGTGTATTTCGCAATGGTCAAGGTTGGCGGAAAAAGCGAATTAGTAAAGATTGGAATCACAAAATGAAATACAAATTTTTAATCATCGTACTTATTCTCGTATTATTAAGCTCTTCTATACTTCATGCAGAAAAGCCCAAATCAAAAGCTCTGGCTGCACTGATGTCATTTGCCATTCCCGGCACGGGCGAACTATACGCCAAGAATACTTCTTCGGGAGTTGCAAGTCTCGCTGCAGAGACGCTACTGTGGCTTGGCTATTTCGGTTTTCTGCAACAGGCAAAATGGACTGAGAACGATTATAAAAAATATGCAGAAGCTTATTCAGGAACGCAGATCACAGGTGCTGATGACTTATACTACACCCTGCTACAAGATTACTATTGCAGCGCAGAATATAATAACTTTGTGTATTTGTATGCAAGAAATGCATTATATGGATATTATAATTTTACTGAACCTTGGACCCAGGAAGATTACGATCAATTCATTGAAGAGTATCTCTATATCGGCGATCAAGCATGGGATTGGGGTTCCAAAAATGTGTGGTATCGTTATGGCGAACTTCGTCGCGAGAAGAACAAATATAAGATCATCTCAAAATTTACTATTGCAGGAATGCTTGTAAACCGGCTTGTCAGCATGATCAAAGCAGTCCATTCCGTGCATCTCTATAATAAAGGGATAACAAAAGAAAGCTCGGTATCGCTGAACTGCGGTTATGATCACCTACTTCAGCGTTTTTCTCTATCATTAGAAAAGCGATTCTAATATGGTAACGATCTATATCGATGGAAATTCTCTAACTCTCAAACAGATTTACACAGTAGCCGAGAAAAAAGCAAAGGTGGTTCTCACTGAGGAAGCAAAGATAAAGATACAAAAGTGTCGTATATGCGTAGATAATATTATCAAAGAAAATCAGGTTGTGTATGGAGTTAATACCGGCTTTGGCGCTTTCAAAGACAAACTAATTGCTCCTGAAAAATTAAAAGAATTACAGCGAAATTTGATTATCAGTCATTCCACAGGCGTGGGGAATTATCTTCCGGTCAAAGTTGTGAGGGCAAGCATGCTGCTGAGGATCAATTCACTTGCAAGCGGCTACTCCGGCATCAAACTGAAAACTCTTGAAACGCTTATAGAAATGTTGAACAAAGGAGTTCATCCTGCAGTTCCTGCTCAAGGTTCTGTGGGTGCAAGCGGTGATCTTGCGCCAATATCTCATATTATGCTTGTGCTTTCTCGAGGAGAAGACCAGGAGCTGGAAGAATATAGCGGAAGAGTGATCATCGAAGAAAATACCGATCGTGATAACTATACTATAAAGACCATTTCTGGATTGAAAGCAATGCACGACGCAGGTATCGAGCGTGTTGTGCTTGACGCTAAAGAAGGGCTTGCACTGAACAACGGCACCAATGTAATGACTGCGATCGCTGCATTGGCGCTTGTCGATGCACAAGTCCTTCTAAAAAATTCGATTAAAATTTTTACTGCATCTCTAGAAGCATTACGAGGTGTGTCCGATGCGTTCCAACCAAGGATTCATGAATTACGCAGGCAAAAAGGTCAGATCGAGATCGCTCGCAAGGTCATGAAATATATTGAAGGCAGCGCTCTGATAGATTCCAGAAAATCAGAGGTACAGGACAGTTACTCTCTACGATGTTTTCCACAAGTGGTAGGACCAATTAAAGAAATTTTCGATTTTGCTGCAAATATTATTGGACGGGAAGCAAATGCAGTTACTGATAACCCACTCATCATTCCTGAAGCCGAGAGACCTATCAAGGCATTTTCAGGTGGAAATTTCCATGGAGAACCCATTGCTCAAGTCTGCGATTTTTTGAAGATTGCAATTGCTGAACTTGGAAATATTTCGGAACGAAGAATCTTTAAACTTACTTCTCAATTTCTGAGCCATGGACTTCCCAGCATGCTAACAACAGAGCCCGGATTGCAAAGCGGGATCATGATCCTGCAGTATACTGCTGCTGCTCTGGTTTCGGAAAATAAAGTACTTGCGCATCCTGCAAGCGTGGATTCCATTCCCACAAGTGAAGATGTCGAAGACCACGTGTCCATGGGCACGATCGCTGCTCGTCAGTTCAGGGAAATTCTGGAAAATGTCCGCAAGATAATTGCCATCGAATATATCACTGCATGCCAGGCATTGGATTTGCGTCTTCGTATTGACCCTGATTTCCTGAATGAAACTCCAAAACATACTTTTGGAAAAAAAACCTATGGCATCTACACCAAACTACGTAAGGCAGGGGTGGATTTCTGGGATCGTGATAAAGTCGCATATATTGACATAGAAAAGACACTTCAATTAATAATAACAGAATTATAATATAAAGGAGCTTACCATGGCAATTGTTTTGAATGGATATGATTTAACTATTGAAAAGGTCGTGAGGATCGCTCGAGAAAATGAAAAAGTTGAAATTCCTCAGGAAAGCATCGAACGAGTCAAAGAGTGCTGCTCAATGCTGGAAGAAAAGATCAAAGCCCATGAGATCATGTATGGAGTAAATACCGGAATCGGCGAATTTTCCGAAGTAGTACTCAGCGATGAACAGATGGAAGACTTTCAGCGTTATTTGGTATACAATCATGCTGCAGGAATCGGTGATCCGGCTCCTATTGAATACGTGCGCGGAGCAATGGTCGGCAGGATAAATGTGCTTGTGAAAGGAAACTCCGGCTGCCGTCCTGAAATTCCACTTACACTTGCATCAATGTTGAATAAAGGTGTAACGCCCTTTGTTTGCCAGAAAGGTTCTGTGGGTGCCTGTGGAGACCTTGCTCCAATGTCACAGATCGCACTTCTTCTTCTTGGAGAGGGAAAAGCATATTATCAGGGAGAACTTCTCGAAGGCAAAGATGCAATGGACCGAGCAGGTATTCCAATTCCCGGACTTAAAGCTCGTGATGGGCTTGCTGCGATCAATGGTTCTAACCTTTTGACTGCTATGAGTGCTATTATGCTTTACGATGCAAACCGATGGCTCAAACAGGCAGAAATTGCAGCAGCAATGTCCCTCGAAGCACTCAAAGCAAATATGAAGCCCTACACTCCCCTGCTTCACGAAATTCGTGGATTTAAAGGTGCAATCCGTTGTGCAAAGTCAATTCAAAAGCTCGTCAAAGGCGGCGACCTTTCAGAAGGAAGAATGAAATGCAAAGTACAGGATGCCTATTCCATGCGCTCCACTCCGCAGGTAATCGGTGCTGCTCACGATGCAATTGCCTATGCTCGTTCACAAGTTGAGATCGAGTTGAACGGAGTTGGTGATAATCCTGTATTCTTCCCGGATAGAAAACTGCAACTTACAGGAGCTAATTTCCAGGGCTCTCCAGTTTCACTTCCAATGGACATGATAAGCGCTGCGATCACAATGGTTTCCGTAATGTCCGAACGCCGCATGAACAGATTGAACAATCCGGCATTAAGCGTTGGATTGCCGGCGTTCCTCACAAAAGGTGCCGGCATGTTCTCCGGCTTGATGCTCAGCCAATACACTGCGGACATGCAAATCGTTGAACAGAGAATTCTTTGTGCTCCAGCTTCAATTCAATCCATTCCTGCTGCTGCCGATCAGGAAGATTTTGTCTCTATGGGAATGAATACCGCGATCAAAAATTTCCAGATCATGGACAATGCATATGGGATTCTTGGTATTGAATTCATGGCTGCGGCACAGGCACTTGATTTCCGCGAAGAAGAATATAAATTTGGCGCTGGTGTCACAAAAGCAAAAGAAGTTATACGAAGACACGTTGATTTTCTTGATATTGACAGACCTCTTTATCCCGACCATACAAATATGAAAGAACTGGTGAAATCCTGCGAAATACTTGAAGAAGTGGAACGCGTGGTGGGTAGCTTAGAGTAATCTCGAAAAATGAAAACACGTATACTTCTCTTAATTATTTCAGTCTTGCTGGTGCTCACAGGTTGTGTCTATTATAATATCTTTTATAATGCGAAAAAATACTACGCAGAAGCGCTGAATGCAAAAGAGAAGAACGACGGAAAGGTTTCGCCAAGTATTGATTCGAAATTCGAAACATCCATTGGCAAGTGTACGTATATCATACAGGAATATCCCACGAACAAATGGGTTGACAATGCGATCCTGCTGATAGGGCAATGCTTTTACGAACAGGAAAATTACATAAAAGCACTTCGAAAATTTCAGGAATATGAGAAATATTACAATAAATACGAGCTCTATCCTATTGCAAAACTCTATCTTGCAAAGACCTATCTTGCAATGAAGGAATACGATGATGCGATGAAGCAGTTTTCTGCGATCTTTACCAATCCAAGATTTCAGGAAGTTCGCACAGAAGCATACTTTGATCTTTCAGATTATTATATCGAGAGGGATAAATATAATGATGCAAGGAACACAATTCTGGAGCTGCTGAATACAAATCTTAAAAGAAAACCTCACCTCAAAGCAATGTTCCTCTACGCTGAAATTGAGTTCAAAAATGGTGAATATCGTAATGCGGAGCTTGCTTTTCGGAATCTACTTGCGGAAAAACCGACCAAAAGATGCCAGCTGGATGTTTTATTTTATATCGGCAATATATATGTCGAGATCGGTAAATATAAAGAAGCTCTTCTTGTTTTCGAAAAACTTAATGATATTGAAGTCGATTATGACAAACTTCCTGAGATAAGGATGTATATGGCTATCTGCGAAGCTCATCTGGGAAATACGGAAAAAGCATTTGACATGTTTGATAATATCATCAAAGATAACAAGGGAAAGAAGATAATCTCTGAGATCAATTATTACTGGGGTAATATCTATTTTGATGTGCTGCAGGATTATGAACAAGCTGTGGAAAAATTCAATGCTGTCACCGTAAAACATCTCAATGAAAAACTGGTTAAACAGACAAAAAATAAATTAAAAATCGCCCAGGAACTTATCGGTTATCAAACAATTCAAAGCAGTAGTCAGATAAGCCAAATCGTTGAATTCCAATTTCAGCTTGCGGAATACTATAATTTTGACCTGAACCAGCCGGACTCAGCCCTCGCAATGTATGATAATATCATCGAGCGGCTTCCACTACTCAGGCAGGAGCTTGATTCCCTTACTATTATGATACTGTACTACCCGGAACCGGACTCAATTGACACTGAGAACGACTCCCTCTTTATTTCAGATTCTCTGGAAATAGATATCCCAGTTCAGATGGAAGATTCTGCTTCGGTAACTGAAGATTCGATTTCGGCATTTTTTGATACTGTCGCAATAATTCAGATCGAAGATGACTCAATCTCTATTGTTATACCGGACTCATCACTTGCAGACAGTCTTAGAGGATTATCAATTATTGATACAACTCTTACAGACAGTGTTCTTATTGATTCCACAATGGCAGACAGCACTGTAACAGAACCTGAGAAAGTAGTTGTTGTTACCAAGCAGCAGCTTCTCGTAAAAATAGAGAATCTTCACAATACTATTCAGGAATTTGAGAAAGAGATCATACCAAAAGTTCTCTTTATGAAGCTTTGGACTTATCAGGAAAAACTTCAGGATACAGATAAAGCTTCAGAGATATTCCTGCTCCTTGAAACCGATTATCCCGTTTCAAAATATACGATTGCTGGAAAAAAACTTATCAATAACGAGCCCTTTGAGCTTGTAGATCCGGAAGAACACTATGCCCGGCAGTATTTGTATAAAGCGCTGGATTTTTACTTTGATTCTGTTACACTAGAGCAAAGTTATGCATATTTAGATACAATCCTCGCTTTGTATGATTCCACAGAAGTGTATCCGCAAGCATTATATTTGAAGTCCTACCTTTTTGTGACAGAAAACCGGGACACAACTTCTGCCAGACCCTATCTTGAAAAACTTTTCACCGATTATCCCCAACACGAACTGATAACCGAGGTTTCTGATTTCTTTGATGGAACACATTTCCTTTCTTTTGAAACAGTAGAAGATACTATAGTTATAATCGATTCTACAATTATATTTCCGGACAGCACTTTTATTCAGGATTCATCATTTACAATTCAGGATACCTCCTCGATCATAGATTCTGTTCTGATCACAACCGAAGAAGACAGTATTTTCATTTTTCCGGAACCAGAGGATAGCGTGGAGGTTCCCAAACAATAATTTCTCCTCATGCTTAACCATCTAAATCCACTTGTCAAAATATTATTTGTTATCTCACAGATCATTTTTCTCTTCTTTTTCCATCCGCCAGCTGGCGGATTGATATCTGTGCTCATTATTCTGGTGTTGTCTTTGCTGATGTATCCAAAAAATCTTATCGCAGTTACAAATACGATCTTGCGTATATCTTCTCTTTTACTTACAATTTTTCTTATGGGTTATGTATTTGGCGATCCATGGCAAAAGGATCTAATGATCATTGTATCTATTGCCATAATGATAAGCTATACAGTTGTGCTGGTGAAATCAACTTCGGCATTCTCATTCCTTGCACAATGGCACAAAGTAATCCCGCAGAAAATACGTAATTCGTCAACGCTCTTTCTCTATGGTATTATCCGATTTCTTCCTATAATTTATCATGAATATTCGCACACAATAAGATTGTATAAGTATCATATAAAAAGAAAGATAGGACTGAATGAGATATCCGAGCTTTTCCCTCTTATTGTGAACAGGTCACTAAAAAAAGTGCATAAGTGCTCAGCAACTGCGGAAAGTCTATTAAGCAGTGAACTTTCATGCTCTTATCATCCCTGCGATCTTCTATTGCCAGCTCTGCTGCTCGTGCAAATAGGATTTATCTTATTATGAGAAAATTTCTAATTCGCTTCTGTTATGACGGTCATTCTTTTCATGGCTGGCAGATACAGAAAGACGCTCTTACCATCCAGCAGGTCATGGAAAATGTGCTCGCACAAATTTTTAAAACTAAAATTCCTTTGACCGTATCCGGTAGAACCGATGCGAGTGTGCATGCACTCAACCAGTATGCTCATTTTTCAGCAGAGACGAGAATGGAACCGAAAAATATCATAGCTGCGATCAATAGTATTATTTCTATAGCGATCTACATCAAGGAATGCACTGTTGTGGATGATGATTTTCATGCGCGATTTTCTGCAAAAAGAAGGATGTATATGTATAAGATAATGAAAGAATTCTCTCCCTTTGAACGGTTTTATGCTTCTTATTTTCCGCAAAAAAAGATCTCTTTGCCGCTCCTGCGAAAAGCGTCTGAATATTTGCTCGGCACGCATGATTTCAATGTCTTTGCTCAAGATACATCGCAGCTTCCTTCAACGCTGTGTACGGTTGATCGTGCTGAATGGAGCGAAACCAATACACATTTCATCTTTAAGATAAGAGCGAACAGGTTCATGCATAATATGGTTCGAAGAATAGTCGGCACTCTTTTACACATTTCCAACGAGGGAATAGAACCAGATTATATAAATAAAATTTTATCCACTCAGGATTATAGTCTCCTTGGCATGACCGCTCCACCTCAAGGGCTTTATCTATTTGAGGTTACATATTAGTTATGCAAAAGTTTAAAAAATTTGACGTTCTGGCACACAGTTTGTAGATTTTGTTTCGAAATATAAAAAAAATTAATAGATACATCACAATTAAATGGTGCTCAAAACATTGGGAGGTAACCATGAAAATCGCCCACTTCAACGATGTCCTTCTGGAAGACGTGAATGTCGAAGGTGCAGACAAAACCAAGATCAGATGGCTTATTTCAAAAAAAGATAACGCTCCCAATTTTGCCATGCGCATGTTCGAGATCGAAGCTGGCGGACACACACCATTTCACTCACATGACTGGGAACATGAAGTATTCGTGATTCAAGGAACCGGTGTATTGGTCACGGAAGAAGGTGAAAAACCCTTTCAACAGTGGGATGTCATCTTTGTGGAACCACATCTGAAACACCAATTCAAAAATACTGATGACACTTTGTTGCGCTTTCTCTGTATCGTTCCCCATTCTCCACAACCTGCAAAAGTCTCAAGCAATCCTCTTGGAGACAAACCCGTAAACAACTGCTGATATGAACATTCTTGCTTTTGACACCTCTACATCCTACGAAAGTATAGCACTTTCACACAACGGACAGATCATTGCGGATGTGACTTTGAATGCAAAAAGGACTCATTCCGAACGTCTTTTGCCAACTGTGGAAAACCTGCTTTCTCAAACAGAGCTGAAATTAGAAGAGCTCTCCGGCATCGCAGTATCAATCGGTCCCGGCTCTTTTACCGGACTGCGCATCGGGCTTTCCACTGCTAAGGGGCTCTGCTTTGGCTTGAAACTACCACTATATGTGGTCTCAACTTTGAAATCACTCGCGAACAATGTTTCTTTGGCTTTAACCAATATCTGCACACTTATGGATGCAGGACGGGATGAGCTATATTACGCAGTATATTCTCCGGACCTTACAGAGATTCAGAAACCTGCAATTGCAAAGATAGAAAAAATATTATCTGTAGTTGATAAAGACACTATTTTGGTCGGACCTATCTCTTCAAAAATGAAAGAAGCATTCTTAGATGCCAACGATACAACATCCTTTGCCAGAACTATTAATTGCTACCCAAAAGCATCATCACTTATTGACATCATAGAAAACAAAAAGGGGTTCGAGGTGTATAAAGCTGATGACATCTCTAAAGTTGAACCTTTATATATTAGAAGATCGGCTGCTGAAGAAAATTTCAAACCCAAACAAAAAAATAATAGAATACAATAAAAATTCATAAATATTTAGGAGTATTATGGAAGATCTAATTGACCTCAAAGAAATGCAAAAAATGAACCTGCCCGAACTTCATAAGATCGCAAAAAGTTTTGAGATAAAGAAATTCAAAACCATGAATAAACAGGATTTGATGTTCGCCATTCTCGATGCACAGGCAGCGAATGAAGGATTGGTTTTCACCACAGGCGTGATCGATCTTACACCCGAAGGATATGGTTTTCTGCGTTCGTCAAAATCAAATTATCTGAGCGGACCCAGCGACATTTATGTGTCCAAAGCTCAAGTTAAAAAATTTCACATCAAGCAGGGAAACATCATATCCGGACCTGTTCGTTCACCAAAAGAAGATGAGAAATATTTCGCACTCATCCGGATTGATGCGATCAATGATGAACCACCCCTCCGTGCCTATCAAACCCCAAATTTCGATTCTCTAACACCACTTTATCCCGAAGAAAAACTAAACCTTGAAACCACTAAGGAAGAGCTTTCAATGCGAATCATCGACCTCTTTACACCCATTGGAAAGGGACAGAGAGGACTCATCGTTGCGGCACCGCGAACAGGAAAAACAGTGATTCTGCAAAAGCTTGCAAACGCGATCCTTACTAATCATCCAGAAGTATATGTGATCATTCTTCTTGTTGACGAGCGTCCTGAAGAAGTCACAGAGATGAAACGTATCGTTAAATCGGGAAATTCAGAAGTAGTGAGCTCAACCTTTGACGAAACCGCATATCATCATGTGCGTCTTGCTGAAATGGTCATAGAAAAGGCAAAAAGAATGGTTGAATACGGACGCGATGTGGTTATACTTCTTGATAGTGTTACCCGTCTTGCCCGTGCTTATAATACGCTCATGCCTGCTAGCGGAAAGGTGCTTTCAGGCGGTATCGATGCCAATGCGCTTCACAAACCAAAGCGATTCTTCGGTGCTGCTCGCAACACTGCGGAAAGTGGAAGTCTCACAATCATGGCAACTGCGATCATTCATACCGGAAGTAAAATGGATACGGTTATCTTTGAAGAGTTCAAGGGTACAGGTAACATGGAACTTGTGCTCGACCGCTCCATCAGCGACCTACGCATGTTTCCGGCGATCGATCTTATCATTTCAGGAACACGCCGTGAAGAGCTTCTTCTTCCTGAAGAGGTTCGAAATCGTGTATTCATTCTTCGTAAGATCCTCAAAAATCAAAATCCCTACGATGCAATCGAACTCCTGAAAAACAAGATGAAGGGAACAAAGAATAATCTGGAATTCCTGAAGTTAATGAGCAGCTAATATCCAATATATGAAAAAAACTATCTGCCTGATTATAGTCTTTTTCTCCCTGTACACGATACCTTTATGGGGGCAATCCCTTTCAGCAGTATATAACCATATCTTTAAGAGCGAATATGCCATTGCCTTTCAAATATTGAAATCCATGCTCCCTCAGTGCAGAAATCACGAAGGAGAAGTCGAAATTCTCTATCTTTTAGGACAATGTGCAGACAATGCAAATGATGCTTCCTTTTACTATAAAGAGATATTGGGAAAAAAAGAAAATGCCTATACCGATAGAGCGCTCCTAAATCTGGCTAAGATCAGTCTCACACACGAGGACTGGACAGCTGCAATTAAGTATTCAGACAAACTTAAAGCGAGTACCTATTCTTTGTACTACTCAGAAGCACTATTCATCAATGCTCAGGCATATTTCTGCAATGAAGAATATTTTCCTGCGATCACTTCATATAAAGAATTTATCAATATCTCTCTTGATTCTGCTCAGCGGGAGCTGGCTATGCTGAATTGCGGAACTGCATATTATGAGCTCAAACAGTACTCGAAAGCAATTGAACAGTTCTCACAAATGCAGGAAGAAAATCCAAAAAGTAATTTCAATCCCTACATGCTCTATTTGCTGGGATTATGCTTTGAGAATAAAGCACAGCACACCGATGCGATAACACATTATAAAAAACTAACTAATGATTATCCCTACTCGCAGTATTCAGCTCTGGCAGAACAGCAACTTGTGTCTTTGATCGAACAGGGATATTACTCATCTTCACTTACAACTTTGCCACAGATAGATGAACTTCTCAACAAAAAATATATTGTTCAGCTTGCAGCTCTCGAAAGCTCTACCAAAGCCCACAAAGCACAGGAAGACTTTCGTGACATGGGTGTGAAAAATATCTTTATCTTCACAAAATCAGTTAATGGAAAAATTTACTACGCTGTCGGTGTTGGTCCCTATGCAACTAAGGACGAAGCTCTATATAAAAAAAACCGGCTGGCAGAAAAAAAGATCAGCTCGTATATCTATAAAAAACCATGACAAAAAAGATATCGCCAGAAGCGGTGCAAGAGCACACACCTCTTATCCAGCAGTTCCTTTCTATCAAAAAAGAGCAACCGGATGCACTTCTGCTGTTTCGAATGGGAGATTTTTATGAAACCTTCTTTGAAGATGCTAAGAGAGCTTCCAAACTTCTTGGAATAACCCTTACAACAAGAGACAAAAATAAGAAAAATCCTGTTCCCCTTGCCGGATTCCCCTATCATGCTCTGGAAAATTATCTGAAAAAACTACTGGATAACGGCGTAAAAGTTGCTATTTGCGAGCAGGTCGAGGATCCGAAAAAAACAAAAAAATTGGTAAAAAGGAAGATCGTCGAGGTTATAACTCCGGGCACTATTCTTGAAGAAAACTACCTTCAAGGAAAAGGAAATAATTATCTCAGTGCAGTGTATGAAGGAAAATCAAGCTGTGGAATCGCTTCTATTGATATTTCAACCGGTGAATTTTCCTGCACAGAAGTTCCACTTGCCCGGGTTGTCGATGAGATCGCACGAATTCATCCTACTGAAATTCTGGTGCCGGAAACAATGGAGTCTAACTTCAGAAAGAAAATCAGCGTCTTCTATAATCCTGCATTTACAGAATATGAGACCTGGCGATACGAATTTCCTGAAGCTGAGGATGTTCTAAAAAAACATTTTGATGTGATCTCTATTGAAGGATTTGGGCTTTCAGGGAAAAACATCGCTGTCTGCGCATCTGCAGCAATCCTTTCTTATATTAAAGAGCTTAAAGGAAGTGATCTTTCACATATCAATGCACTGAGTTTCTATTCAGAAGGGCAGTTCATGCAGGTTGACGCGCTTTCCAGACACAATCTTGAGCTCACAGAATCCATGCGCACACGCTCGCAGCACGGCACTCTTCTTGAGGTTTTGGATGAGACGAAAACCCCAATGGGTGGACGAAAACTCGTCAATTGGATGCTTAATCCGCTAATGAAAAAGGAGCTCATAATCCGGCGTCTCGACAGTGTGGACGAGCTGTTTGATAAAAGCCACATACGTAATAGTATCATTGAAATTCTTTCTGAAATTGGTGATATTGAACGCATCATCAGCAAGCTGGGAACAAATAAGGCATACCCCGGTGACTTGATCGCTCTTAAAAACTATCTCTCTTTTGCTCAGCCGATGGCAGAACATATTTCAGATTGTGATGCTGAATTACTCAAATCTTTATACGCATCAATTCAAAATTTTGATGAAGTCATACTGATTATCGAAAATGCACTTATAGAAGATGCTCCCCTCACCTTGCAGGATGGCGGGATCATCAAAGAGGACTATAATGAAGAACTGGATGAGCTGAGAAAAAAGAGCAAAACCGGCAAAAAGTGGATCGCTGAACTTGAACAAAAAGAGATCAAAAGAACCAATATTCCTAAGCTGAAAGTGCGTTATAACAGCGTGTTCGGTTATTACATCGAAGTAACCAAATCCTATTTCGACAAGGTGCCGGAAGATTATATTCGAAAGCAGACACTGGTGAATGCAGAACGCTTCATCACTCCTGAACTAAAGGAATTCGAGAACCATGTACTCGGCGCTGAAGAACGCAGTACTCAATTGGAATACTCGCTTTTTCTTGAAATCCGGGAAAATTTGAAAAATTTCATCCCAAGATTCCAACAATTCTCAGAGGTTATTTCCACCCTCGATGTGCTGACAAATTTAGCACGCATTGCCTATTACAATCATTATGTACGACCTGAAATTCATGATGGCAATGAAATCCATATTGAAGAAGGAAGACATCCTGTTATTGAAAAGCTCTCTGCCGGCAACGAATTTATTCCGAATGATACATTTCTAAATAACTCGTCGGATAGGATACTGCTCATTACAGGTCCGAATATGGCAGGTAAATCCACCTATTTAAGGCAAGTCGGTTTGATCATAATCATGGCGCAGATGGGCTCATTCATTCCTGCTGCTTCTGCAAAGATCGGTATTGTTGATAAGATATTTACCCGTGTGGGCGCTTCCGACAACCTGGCGCTGGGGCAGAGCACATTTCTGGTAGAGATGATCGAAACTGCGAATATCCTGCACAATGCAACACCCCGAAGTGTCGTCCTGCTCGACGAGATCGGACGTGGTACCAGCACTTTTGACGGACTGAGCATTGCATGGGCAGTGGTAGAATATCTTCATGAAAATAAAAAGATCGCAGCGAAAACACTTTTTGCAACACATTACCACGAACTCACAGAACTTTCCAATGTGTATAAGGGTGTAAAAAATTATAACATTACTGCAAAAGAGTACAAGGATAGGATCATCTTCCTGAGAAAAGTCGTGCCCGGCAGTGCGGATCAGAGTTATGGAATTCAGGTTGCAAAACTTGCAGGCATTCCTCAAAAGGTTATCCAGCGTGCTCAGGAAATTTTGGAAGAGCTCGAGAAAAGCGAGTTCAATGAGTCCAGCATTCTGGAAAAGACAAAGAAAAAAAAAGCTGAGATCAATCAAACCTCTTTTATTGAAGTGCTTTCTCAGAAAACAAGTAATGAACGGGCACTCATCGAAAAACTGAAAAATCTGGATGTGAATTCCCTCACCCCTATCGAAGCGCTTACTTTTCTCTCGAAATTAAAAGACAAACTTTGATTTTACATCACTATAATTTCTCGAATAACTCTTCCAGCTTTGCAGTTTGTTAGGGGTTGTCCCATTTGTTGAAACGTTGTGCGACATACATTAAATTTTCGAGACAAATCACACACTATCTTTTTTCTTCTACATAAATACGATAAATCGTGTTACAGTGTAATGGATATGGGTAGGTCTTCTTATGAAATAAGATAGAATTATCTCCCTCTTTAATCATTTTTTTGATCCCTAACTCGGATAAACCCCGTAGGATAACTCCCTTTTTCTGTTCTGTATCCTCGGATATAAGTAGTATCCAATGGGGTAAACCGAAACCAAAGAATTAGCAACGAACAAAACGAACAAAATCTAACAAAAAATAAAAAAAGTTCGTTGTTGTTAGTGTTTGCCTGCTCCGTTGAATCTTTTTTCTATTCAACTGGAGTTAGTTGCTAAAAATTCTTTTGCCAAAAAATGCAAGGATTTTAGAATTAAGTGACTAACTTATCGGGAAGGAGGTGAATGGGGAAAGTATTTATCCCTTCAAAATCCTTAAGAATTCCTCATGTATATGACCATTTGATGCGGCGATCTCTTTATCGAAAATTGAGAATTCCGAGCCATCAAATTTACTCACTTTCCCACCTGCTTCTTCAAGAATTACGATGCCGGCAGCAGTATCCCAGGGGTAAAGTTCGAGCTCCCAGTAACCATCAAAAATACCACAGGCAACGTAACAGATATCTATTGCTGCTGCGCCGGGACGCCGTATTCCTCTGCATTTTTTTATCACTTTTGAGAGATTCTTGATGTTATTTCTCTCATCATTCAGCATATCGTATGGGAATCCGGTCGCAAGAAGTGCTTTGGGGAAATCCGAATTATCCGAGACATGTATCTCTTCATCATTTCGAACGCAGCACCTGCCCTTTTCTGCAAAAAAGAGTTCATGCAGAATGGGATTATACACAACTCCTACAATACTTTCATTGTTTTTCTGCAATGCAATGGATACGCACACAAATGGAAACCCATGCACATAATTCGTGGTGCCGTCCAGAGGATCGATGACCCAGCAGTATTCCTGACCGGGATTTTGCTCATGCTCGGTTTCTTCTGTAAGAATGTTGTGCTTAGGATAATAATTTTGAATGGTCTCTACAACTACTTTTTCAGCTTCTCTGTCCACATTTGTAACAAGATTTATCCTTCCCTTATAATCGATGAGTTTCTTTTTATGAAAATTTTCTCTGATGATATCACCGGCTTTTGTGCATGCTTCAAGAGCAATATCAAGATAGTCTTTCATACATGCTCCTTTGCTGCCCCTTTGAGATTGAGCAGTTTCTTGCCATGCTCAATTATTTGATTTAAATTTTTGGGATGGAAGAGCAAGTATTTCTGCGTGTAACAACTGCTCCAACATCCGTTACAGGAAGTATATTCAACTAAGAGATTTTCATACTTCTTGCTTTTTATGATCTCATCGAGGTCTTGCTCAAGCAAATTTCCAATTGCATCACCTTTGCATAGATGCACTTCGCCATTATGCATAATAGTAAGACGAGTGGCAGTCCGTTTGCCGTCCACAAAAGGGCAGAAATCAGGAAAATCATTATTAATGATTCGAGGAATGCCTTCAATGAAACTGTTGAGATTGAGAATGGATGGATTATCAGTAAGAAAATCTATTGTTTCCTGCAAAGCATCTGCATCTGCGATCTTCATCTTATCATCTTCTTTTGTTGTGTCGAGGAGGGAGTGATATAGACCGATCGTAACTTCCCATTCCACATCTTTGCATGCCTTGATAATATCCGGAACCTGATGAAGGTTTTTTGCACTGAGCACGCAATTTGCATAGGTGAAAGAAGATGAGCCAAGCTCTTTTTTTCGAGCTGAGATTTTTTTCATATTGGAAAGAATGGTCTTGGAATGATCTTTCACACCCCGAAGATAATCTCCGTTTCCGCCAAGTCCATCCAGCGAGGTTTGAATATTGACACCATTCTTCAAACAGAATTCGATCACATTTTTGATTTTATCATAATCAAAATAAAGTCCAGAAACAAGAGAAACAGAAATGGGAAAAACCTTTTTTGCGTAAGCAAGAATGTCTATTATATCAGGATGCAGAAGCGGTTCTCCGCCGCTGATCATACCAACGAGACTGCCGTATTTTTGCAGTTTTCGGGCTATCACCCGATAGTCTGAATAATCCATATATGGAGCGCCGTCCCGGTTTTCATGAATGTTACATTGCCTGCATCGCTGGTTGCACAGGCGCGTCACTTTTATCTCAGTTACAGAGTTGATCGGTTTATTTTGAAGGAAGTGTTTCGTTACTTTCGGAAGGGTTTTGATCAGTGTTCTTTTTCTCATTGATCCTTTCTACATTCTTTTGTGCAAGTTCGAAATTAGGATCTAATTCAAGAGCTTTTTTCAGCAAAACGAGAGACTGCTCCAGTTGACCATCTTGTTCGTAAATAACAGCAAGATTGTTAAGCGTCTTCTTTTCCTCTTTTTTTTCGAGGATCTCTTCATAAAGCTCGCGAGATTTTTCCATATTTCCTTCTGCCTGAAAGAGGAATGCATAATTATATTTTGCTTCAGTGAATTCAGGATCTAATTCAATGGCATTAAAGAAATGCTCTTTTGCCTTCTCGACCTTTCCTTTAGTAGAGTAATAAATACCAAAATAATAATGCAGATCTGGTGAATCCGGGAAAACCTGCAGATATTTTTTTAGATCTTTGTAAGCGTGGTCAAAATTCTGCTGTGCGTAATTATATGCAATTCGCTGGATAAACTCATTCTCTGACAGAACCATACTCGATTCACCGAATACCTTTTCTTTGATAAACCATTGAGCATTAATATTTTTCAGTACAATTGAGAGCAAATATTTTCCATTTATTTCAAATTCCACAATTGCCTGATCCTGCTCTTTGCTGAGTGCAGAGCGGATAAGATCGAATTCTTTGATGGATTTGAATGCCTTTATGAAAAGATTCCTTTTCAAATAATTTTGCCTGAAATCCTCATTTTTATATACTTCATAATGAACAAGGAGCGGAAGCATTTTTTCATAATCATAGTTGATAACCAGCTCCATAAAACTGTTTGCAACGTCTTCGTGGGTTTTATGGGCTTTTTCTTTAAGAGGAATTCCAAGTTGCTCTCGAATATAATTATAGGAGAGTGAGCCCTCTAATTCCTGCTCATGCTTTTTTAGAAAGGAATTAATTTTCTTTTTCCCAGCTTCAGTTTCAGCATAGGATTTTGGGGTTTTATTTTCAAAAAGAGGATTCTCGTTCTTGAGCCATTTCTGAAGATGGAGATCGAGAAGTCCTTGTTGTTCTGCAATGGATTCCGAGTAGTTGTTCAATTGCAGTGAGTTTTTATACTGGGTGCTTTTAAGAACGAATTTACAGTCCTTTGGACACTCCAATTTAATGCGGATATCATTACAGCAGTGAAAGCAAATTTGCCGTTGAGTTTTTGGACATTTGCGTGTGGCTTTGTGTTTATTGCATATCTGGCAGCGTTTTGGTTGGAAAATTCCAAAATAAGTTTTCATAAAAATTCTTTCTTATTAGATTGTATAGGATTCCGGATTGGGTGGAATGGATTGTTTGAATCGGTTTTTATTTACAAGTGAGATTACTGTTTGAACCTGTTCTTGTGTGAATTTTTGTTCAAGCAGATGTTCAACAGGTTGCTTTTCTTCGTATAATGCATAGAGTATTTCGTCGGCATCGGTGTAGGAAAGCCCGAGTTCTTCTTCATCGGTTTGACCTTCCCATAGATCAGCAGTAGGGGTTTTCTTTATGATGTTCTCGGGAACTTCCATCATTTCTGCAAGTTTCCAGATTTCTGTTTTATAAAGGCATCCGAGAGGTTCCAGTGCGCAGGCGGCATCACCGAATTGAGTTATATAACCAAGATAGAGCTCGGTTTTGTTGCTTGTTCCAAGAACCAGTGCATGTTCCTTTGCAGCAAGGTCGTAGAGTGTGCACATGCGAGCACGCGCCTTCATATTTCCTTTGCGAAGCCGGTCTGCATTCGGATCGTAGTTGTCAAAATAAACATCGACAATCGGAGTAATTTCTCGAATAATATATTTAATTCCCAGTGTTTCTGCAATCAGTTTTCCATCATCGAAGCTGTCCTTACTACTGGTTTTATAAGGCATGAATACACCGATGACATTCTCTTTGCCAAGCGCTTCAACTGCGAGGAAGGCAACGAGTGATGAGTCAACTCCGCCGGAAAGCCCGATGATACCTTTGGAAAAACCTGCATCTTTGAAATAGGTTTTGATGAATTCAATTATTTTATTTTTTTCTATATTTAAATTAGATTTTCTCATAATTAATTAAGAATCGTTTTCGACAGTTGTTAAATCTTTTTCACAATATGCCCATTCTTTTGGATTAAAAATTTTACCATCTGAATAGGAATCATCAATAAACTCAGTAACAACCCAAAGCCAATATTTTTTATTATCTTTAGTAGTGATTTCTTTGGGTTCAAGAAATGCTCCTGTTGTAAATATAATCAAATTTTTCATACTATTACCTTTTATCTTGCAAAAAATTATTTTGGATTTTATTAAATTCTTTAACGCTTCTAAAAAAATCATCTAGTTCTGAGTAATCTTTAAAAATATATGAGTCTTTAATTTTATGAAAGGGTGTTTTTTCTATTTCTTTTTCGTATTTTTTTCTATTACTACTATTGGCAATTATATACATTTTAATTTTTAATTTATGAACTTGGAAAAGCCTTAAAAGCCCTTTTGTAATATCGGTTGAATGCTCAACTTCAAAAGCATGTGTAGGGAATCCCTCTTCATCAAACCATATGACGTCGATATATTTTATAGTATCGATTTGTTTCGGAGGAATATAGTCCTCAGGAATGACTGTTTCTGTACATAGATCTCCTAATAAACCGTAAATGCTGTTCTTTGATCTATCAGGTGTGTAAGTTCTATAATTTAGATAACTCCCTATTAATAAAAGCTTTGCTTGAATATCACTATGGGTGAACTCTCTATCATTCTCAACCTCAATATTAATAATTTTACTTATTTGTTTGAGTCTCTCTAGATTTTTTGTATATCCTGGATAATGTATCTCACATATTTTATTTAGATAAAGGTCTTCTATCTCTTCTATATACATCCCGTCTTCGGTTAATACCGTATGAAATTGATAGCCCTTAGATTTTGTTTCGGGTAAATTATATAAGTCTTTTATTAATATTGATAACGAACCTGCACATACATCAATTTTTGATCGATATTTTTTTGCTATTATGATTACTCCATCTCTCTTAAAATTTTACAGCTTTTTAACAATGTTTTTACTTATCCCATGCCAATTTTCTCTTCCGCCGAAGATTAAATATATCATTCCATTTTCATCTTTGTAGAGTTTTTTAGAGGGTTTTATTTGTACTAATTTCGTTTTTTGAATTTTTTCTAATTCATATAAAATTATTTTTCTGTCTTCGTTATTAAATTTATTCACCATTCATTTACTCCCTTCGATTGAATGAATTCTATGTAATTCCCTTACCTTAATATTATCGATCGACTGCACGACGAAATCAGCAAAGGGTTCAAGAAGGTCTGCACCATCTTTGCCGGTTAACACTGCGATGGAAAGCCCGCACCCAGCATTCTTTGCCATCTCCATATCGAGTGTGCTGTCACCAACTACAGCAGTATGCTCGGGTTTGATTTTCAACGTTTCACATACATAATGAACCATATCGGGAGCGGGTTTATCATTAGTAATGCTGTCCGCACCGGAAATCGCATGAACCTGATCGAGCACATCAAAAGCTTCCAGAATTTTTTCACATCGTACTGCAAGGTCTGAGGTTGCTACAGCGATCTTTATATTTTTATTCAACGCATCTTCAAACAATCCCCTGATATCCCCAAGCGGACTTGCTATCTTTCTCAAGTCAACAATGCTGTCCACCTCGCCAAAAATATGATGAGTTGCATCAAAAGCAGTTGTTCTTTTAAACCCAAATTCAACGAGTTTATCGATAACCTTCTTCTCCGTTTCTGGTCTTGAGTTGGTTAGAATTGCCACATCGAGAATTTTTGTTGAGTAAGGATCCGCCCCCATTGCGCGGATGATGTCATCAACCTTTTCCGTGGGCAGTTCGAAATGTTCTCCAAGCAGACGAGCTCGTTGTTTGATGATCTCTATCCACATATTCAGGTCGGAAAGAGTGCCATCCTTATCAAAAATAATTAGCTTTATTTGAGCCGAATCTATATATACAGTGCCATTCAGTTTCTGCGCAGCTTTATGCTTCATCATATCCTTTCTATCGCCTGAAGAACGTCCATCAGTGTGATCTGATCGAGTTTTCTGTTCTTGCCGATCATGCTTGCAAGAAGGGATAAGAATTGCTCAACTGTTACGTCTGCATATTTATCAAGGATCAGATAGGAGATATTTGTGCTGCCTTTCTTCAAAATATCTTCAAGCTGGGATTTTTCCTTATTATCTTTTATCTCTTCGGATTTTATTTCTGCCGGAGATTCAATTTTTTCTTTCTCATCTTTTGAAATATTGAACACATCCTTTTCATCATCACTCATTACAAAAGAGCCGATCTCGTCATGTGCTTTTCTTGTTTTTGAGGCAACAAGATCTTCAAGATAGGTGATTTTCTTCTCGTAGAACTCATCTTTCTTCTTTTCACTTAACTTTTTATACATGATGAGTGCCATGGCGTAGTTTCCTTGCTCTTCATACATTTTTGCAAGAGTCGGGGAGGCAACAACTTCCTGAAACTCCATCTTAAACCTCTATACTATTTTTTATCTTATCGAAGATGCCCTGTCCGATGCCTTTCACGTTCATGATTTCTTCGATAGTTTCAAAAGAGCCCTTCTCATTTCTGTAGTCAATAATTGCTTGTGCTTTTTTCTGACCGATCCCCTTCAAATTCTGAAGCTGCTCAATCGAAGCGGAGTTGATATTTATCTTTTCTGTTACTCCCGCAGTAAGCAGAGTGTCCGTTGTAGGAGATTCTTCTGCGACAAAGGCATACACTTCTGTTGAATCTCCGATCATTTCAAGATAGGGAAGGAGTTTTGCCAGCGTTTTTTTGCCGATTCCTTTGATGTTCGTAAGTTCGATAAGAGAAGAAAGGGATTCCTGCTGAGTTCTGTATTCAAAAATGGCTTGTGCTTTTGCAGGTCCGATGCCTGGTAATTCTGCAAGAGTTTCAATATCAGCAGCATTGATGTTGATCATCATGGGCTCGCGGGATTTTTCCACTACTTTTTTTATGCTGTCCTGAACCGTGCTTGTGGAGTCGGCATCAAGAACAGAAGAAATATTCTTCACATTGAGCACGACTAGTCCAATAACAAGGAATACAACAATAAAAATTATAATGTTCCGCTCGTCAGGGGTTAAATATTTATTCATAGATCAGATGTGTCAGGACAGTACCCACATTTTGCAGACTTTGCGGACTGCATTTATCGGGCGTGTCCTCGATTGTATGCCAGTAAGGATAGTCCAGATCGATGATATCGATCGCTTCGTAACCTGCCTCAAGAAATGGATAATGGTCATCATAGATGTAACTTGTCATTTTTGATGAAAAGGTATGGATGTCATTTTTTTTTGCAATGTCCCATACTTTTTTCACCAGCGCAGGTGAAGAATTTTGTGAAAATGATTCTATCAAAATGTCCAGATCTGCATCGCCGATCATATCGACCACGATCACGAACTCGGGTTCTTTCCCTGAATATTGTTCAACAAAGTATTGTGATCCAAGGCACCAAGTTTCGTTCGTTCCGTAAGTGCCGGCATCCTCAGCATCAAAAAAGAGCAGGTCGATACCAAAGACGGGCGGTTCCTTTGCCTGTAATATCGTCGCAAGTTCCATGAGTACTGCAACGCCGGATGCTGCATCATTTGCACCGATGATAGGTGTTTCGTGATTGGAAGTGTCCTCATCCTTATCAGCCCAGGGTCGCGTATCCCAGTGTGCTCCGATAAAGATTCTTCTTGGTCTGTTTGGATAATATGATGCTATGATATTTGTGTATTGATACTCCTGTCCTCGCACTTCAGCGGAAAATTCCTGGGTTTGAACCGATGCACTATGCGTTTTCAGGAAGTTCACAATATAATCTTTGCATTGAATGTGTCCTTCCGAACCAGGATTTCTGGGACCGAACTCGCATTGTGCTTCAAGGTATTCAAATGCTTTGTCTCCGTTGAATTCCGGAACTTTGATCGAGCATCCAAATAGGAGCAATAGACAAGCAGCGAGAGATACTAATTTTTTCATATTCTATTTTTTTTGTTACAAATTTGCACAATTTTGAGTTTCAGTCCGCACGGATTTGTCTGCGAACAGCCAAAACAATAATCGCTTTCTTTAAATTCCATGTAATCCCATTCAGGATTTTGATGTTTGATAATTTCATTTTTGCAGGTTCCGTGTCAATTATTTTATTGGTGAAAATCCCGCGTATTGATAAGTTGTGTAAAATTTTCAGGAAGATCAGCGGGCTTGAAATACCGCGGATAAAGCCGCAGGGGATTGATATCAATACCGCCACGACGAGTATATTTACATATCAGAGCTAATTTTCTGGGAGATAAAACATTCAGAACATCATAAAGAATTCTTTCGCAGCACTCCTCGTGATACTCATTGTGAAGTCTGTATGAAATGATATATTTTAGTAATGCCTCGGGTTGGATAGTTTTTTTATCTACGTGATAATACAGGTATATCGAACCCCAGTCCGGCTGGTTTGTGAGAGGACAATTCGATCTGAGAAGATGCGAGCAGAAATAGTATTCCTGATTGTTTGAAATACCTGCGTGCAGCAAAAACGGATTTGGCTTGTATTCTGAGATTTCGTCAAGTTCGAGTTCATCTACACAATTGAACATCGAGCTGTCCGTGAAAATATTCGAGAAAGACGAATTCGTTTCATAAGAGACATGTACATTATCTGTTCCAAGAATTTTCTCGAGATCTATTTTAATTTCGTAAAGTGCTTCATCAAATGAGAAAAATCTCAACATTGCAAAGGAGTTCAGGTACAGTTTGAGAGATTTGCTCTCCACAATGTATGGTGAATCAGCACTATATTCGATGGTAAGAATACCTGCCGTTGGTTTTCCATTGTTTTGAAGGAATGAGAATTCATAGGCATTCCAGATGTCCATACCATGGAAAGGAACTGGTTCCTTCCATCCAATTTCATCTCTTCCTTGCGAGCGGGGTATGGGCTTGAGAATGTTTGCATTATGCCTGAAAGCTTCTTTATGCATTTTTATGTCCTCGTGGTATCTCTGCAAAATTCTGATTTGTTGAGTTTAGAATAAATTTCATGAATATAATTCTAATCTGAGCTTTCAAAATGCTTCTCCGGTTGAGATTGAAAAATTCCAATCCTCTTCACCGAATCCGATATCGATTCTCAGGTTAAGGCGATCTTCCAAGAAAAAAGAGTAGCGTAACCCAAAGCCGAAGTCTGATCTGGCATTAGAAATCGAAAAGTTCTTTGGTTCCTCAACCACTTGACCATTTTCAGCAAAAACGACGAATCCCATTCTTCTTAAGAATCCTTTTTCCCAGGGAAAGAAACGGTATTCAGCTCTGAGCACAGCAATCTGCTTGTCGATATGCAGATTCGGCGTCATCCCACGCATGTGCTTGTCCAGATGAGGCATGCTGTAAAAGGGTGGGTTTTTCGATGTGAGTGAGATATATCCCTGCAGTGCAAGAACGTGTTTATCAGAAAAGGAAAGATACTCCCGAAGATCCAAAGTACATTCGCCGAAATTATAATCACTCCCGATGATCTTGTTATAATTCATTGCACGGAAGCTTAAGAGTTCACCTTTTGTCGGGTAAGATTCTGCATTTCTACTGTCATAGTTTATTTCCAATCCCAAACCGGAATTAAATCCACCTTTGCTTCCGGCAATTTTCCCCGAGATCAACATCCCGCCTTCCTTCATTTTTGTGATCTTATAATGAGCGAAATCGTAAAGTAATGAGACATCCCAATTCAAATACAGCTTCCTCTTCACACCAAAAGTGCTACCAAATTCAGTCGGGGTAAAATCTTCAGCGTTATCTATCCGGGAGTTATTTTCAATGCCATAAAATTTTGAGGGCCATTTTTTGAAATTAAGTGACGAGTTGAGGGTATAGAGCCCATTTTTAAAATGAAGTTCCGGTTCACATTTGACTGCGAATTGCTTCTTTGCACTATATTCAAGAGAGAGATAATAACTATTTGGGGGAATGGTTTTATCAAAATGCTTGGGTCGGTTTCGCAGATAAGCGATCCCCCCTGCGTAAAAGCCGGTTTCAGTCTCGTACCCGAATATGGGGTAACCAGCAATCTCTGATTCTGCAAAAAGAGGATAACACAAAGATACTGCAATGAGTATGAGAACAACAAATCTTTTCACTAATCCTTCGCAGGATTTTAGAAAATTGGAAGATGAACGACAAGTACCAGCACATACCCTTATCATTATTGTCTAATTAATCAATTGTGCTGATTGTCTTATTCTGGATTTCTTGAGTAATTAGTTTGATGAAGTCTTTGAGATCAGTTGTTCCAATATCACCCTTAAGATGCTTTCTGACAGAGATATTATTATTTTCAACCTCTTTATTGCCGATCACTATCATATAAGGAATTTTCTGCTTCTCTGCTTCGCGGATCTTGTAACCAACTTTTTCATTCTGCACATCGATATCAGCGCGGATATTCGCATCTCTTAATGCCTGCAAAATTAATTTTGCATAGTCAATTTGATGCTCACTTATAGGTATGACCTGCAACTGCACAGGTGCGAGCCACACAGGGAAATTGCCTGCATAATGCTCGATAAGCACACCAAAGAAGCGTTCAAGAGAGCCGAGCAAAGCGCGGTGGATCATATATGGACGATGAGCTTCATTATCATCGCCAATGTAGGTCATATCAAAGCGCTCAGGAAGATTGAAGTCAAACTGGATCGTGGTGCACTGCCATGAGCGGTCAAGGGCATCCTTGATCTTGATGTCGATTTTTGGTCCGTAGAATACACCTTCGCCGAGATCGACTTTGTATTCCAGTCCGGAGATTTCCAAAGCTTCTTTTAGAGATTCTGTTGCTCTTTCCCAGTCAATATCTTCTCCCACACATTTATCGGGTTTAGTAGAAAGGAAAATATCATATCTGTCGAAGCCAAAGGATTTTAGGAAGAAAAGTGAGAAATCAAGTAGTTTTACCACTTCACCGACAAGCTGCTCAGGGGTGCACATGATGTGGGCATCGTCTTGAGTAAAACCGCGCACTCTCATCAAACCATGCAATGCACCGGATCGTTCATAACGATATACTGTGCCGAGTTCTGCATATTTGATAGGTAATTCGCGGTAACTTCGGAGCTTAGATTTATACACCATAATATGGAACGGGCAATTCATAGGTTTGATGTAATAATCGATCTCATCGATCTGCATGGGTGCATACATGCTTTCCTTATAAAAATCAAGATGCCCGCTTTTTTCCCATAAAATGGATTTCCCGATGTGGGGAGTGTAGATTATCTGGTAACCGGCTTTGTAATGTTCCTTTTTCCAGAAATCCTCAATGATATCTCGTATGACTCCGCCTTTTGGATGCCAGTGCACAAGCCCAGCGCCGACATCTTCATAAAAACCGAACAGATCTAGTTCTTTACCGATTTTTCTGTGATCTCTTTTTTCTGCTTCTTCCAATTTTTCAAGATGGGCATCGAGTTCTTTCTTAGTGGGGAATGAGATTCCATAAATTCGCTGGAGCATCTTGTTTTTCTCATTACCGCGCCAGTATGCGCCGGAAAATTTCAGAAGCTTGAATGCTTTTACTTTATCGGTTGACTGAATATGGGGTCCGCGGCAGAGGTCCACAAAATCACCGAGCACGTATATTGAAATTGTCTCATCTTCGGGCATTTCATTGATAAGTTCAATCTTGTATATCTCACTCAGATTATTAAACAGTTCAAGCGCTTCTTCGCGGCTTATTACTTTTCTTTCAAAGAAGAAATTTTCATCAATAATGCGCTGCATTTCTTCTTCAATGAGTAGCAGATCGTCTTCAGTGAATGGAATTTCTTTATCAAAATCATAATAGAAGCCATGCTCGATGGATGGTCCTATCGCAACTTTCACATCAGGGAAGAGCCGTTTCACTGCCTGTGCCATGATATGTGAGCTGCTGTGCCAGTAAACTTTTTTTCCTTTTTCGTCGAAAAATTTATAAAAGAGGATGGATCCGTCTTCCTCGATGGGTCGTGTCATATCAATCGCAGTGTCATTGAATTGTGCGCAGATAGCTTCTTTCGCAAGTCCTTTGCTTATTCCTTTTGCGATCTCAAGTGGAGTGATCCCTTTGGGAAATTTCTGTTCGGAACCGTCCGGAAATATTATTTTGATATTCATGAGAAATCCTTACGTATAATTATATTTTGAACTTGTAAAATGTCCAATCGCTCAAAATGCAGTCAAGAAAATTGGCTAATGAACAATAAAGAGATTATTCTGTATAATATTCCCGATTAGTCAAATAGTGATAATCTGTCCATGTGGAATTTTCGTCAGCAGCTTTTTCGATGAGTTCCGATGCGCCTGTGACGTGGGCATCGAGGTTGTCTGAATAATGAAGAATGAGTGCCTCTCTTGTTTTAGGAGGTACTGCAGCACCATTTTCCCGTTCGCCGTGATGACTGAGCAGCATGTGCTGAATTTTCATAAGCAGATTCTTCGGAAAATTATTAATCTTTTCACACTTATCTACCACCATCTTATTGCCGATCACAATATGTCCTATAAGCCGACCTTCATCAGTAAAATCAATGAATGGTGCAAGCGTATATTCTTTTGTCTTTCCGATATCATGCAAGATAGCACAGGTGATGAGCAAGTCTTTGTCAATACCATCATATAAAGTGCTGACCGCATCACAAATTGAAGCAACTGTCACAGAATGGTGGAGGAGACCTCCTACAAGATTATGATGCCAGTTCTTCGCAGCCGGTGATTTTGAGAATTTTTCCAGCAATTCTTTGTCGTCAAAGAACCGATGCAGGAGCTGGGAGAGGTATTCATTCTTTACAGAATCGATGAAACCAAAGAGTCTTTCTATGAGTTTGTTAGTATCTTTTGTTGTGGTTGGAGCAAAATCGGACAGCTGGTATTCGTTATCTTCAGCTTTGCGGATATTACTTATTGAGAGCTGCACATTATTTTCAAAAGTAGTAACAAGCGCTTTTATTTTAACGATATCACCAACAGAGAAGGTATCCTGAAATTTAGGTACATTATCCCAGATAAAGCCGGTCACCCGACCGGTTCTGTCCAAACACATTACACGTATGAAGAACTTTCCAGCTCTGCTTTTCCTTACAGATTTCTCGCTTATCGCAAAGAGATCTGTTATTTCACTGCCCTCTAAAGAGCTCAAATCTTGTACGAATTTTTCTTTCATATTACTCCTAAATATAAATTTTTTTAACCACGAAAAACACCCCAGTCGAATAAAAAACAAATTCAACGGAGCAGGCTAAAGTCACGAAAATCACAAAAAAGTTTTTTATGTCAAAACAAATATACTTTGGTTATATGTTTTGGGCTATAAATATACAAACATTCATGTCAAAATCTACCTTCCTAAATCCTTCCTAACAAGGAAGGACTTGATACTTACTTTGCATTGGCTGGAAGTCCCGTCTCCTGAAGAGGAGAAGGGATTTAGGGAAGAGGTTGTATAAGATGTCATTTCTCGCAGACTTTTTTTATCCTTTGCAGTACATCATCTAAATTGTGAAAAACTTCTTCATTCTTTATTCTGAGAACCTTATACCCCTTTTCCATAAAATATTCATCACGTTCCTGATCTCTGAACTTTGTTTTCAAATGAATTTTACCATCTATTTCAAGAATTACTTTTTTACTTGGGCATAAGAAATCTATTACAAATGTATCATACGGAACTTGGCGTCTGAATTTTAATCCGTTCAATTTTTTTGCTTTTAATTCTTCCCAGATAATTTCTTCTGCTTCAGTTTGTGATTTTCTAAGTTCTTTTGAAACCTGAAGAAGTTCTCGGGAATATTTTCTGGTCAAAATCTACCTTCCTAAATCCTTCCTAACAAGGAAGGACTTGATACTTACTTTGCATTGGTTGGAAGTCCCGTCTCCTGAAGAGGAGAAGGGATTTAGGGAAGAGGTTTCTATCCTGAACCACAGTTGATTTCAGTTTAAGGTACATCTCTTACCTTTATACCACATATATGGGGTTCGTGAAAAGCCATCCTTTGAGCCCGATGAACACCTCGATCCGATAAAAGCCCTTCTCTGTGATCGGAAACGAAACTTTGTTCATATATTCAGTATGAACTATATTCCCATTGTGTATAATTTTTATATGACAATCCTGCTGAAAATAAATAAATAAGTAAAGGTCTTTTTCCTCAAGTGATATCTCTTCGCCGGGCAGTGCAAATTTTTCAGATGATTTTGACTCGATCCCACAGTAAAACATGTGCGGGTCGGCATGAAGATAATTCACAATATAGGAGTTTCCATTTTTCAATAATGAAAGAATTTCCTGGGTGGGATCATTTGATGATAGAGGTTGTCGTGTTTGAATATTCGTTCGGATAGTTCCAAACAATTTTCTGTGCGGAAGAAAGCTAATGGAAAAAGGACCTACGGAATATCTGTTTTCATGAGAATCCACACTTCCGATCCCGGCTTTTTTCATACCTTTGTTATTTAGTTCATCCCATTTTTTCAGGACTTCTTTTTTCGGTTTTTTAATTGATGTATTCGGGAATAATATTTTCGGTATCACATTCCACGGAATGCGTAATTTATCAGTCCATTCGGAGATGTAGTTCCATATTTCGATGCCATCGAAAACCGAGGTATTCCAGGAAGTCCAGTTGTAGGTGCGCAGTGTTCTTTTAGATCTTCTTCTTTCAAAAGGATGGGCTATGAATCCAATTCCTCCCAATTTGTGGGTTTCTTTTACATATTCATCAGCACTCATCGAAAGCGGGAACACTTCATCAATATTGAAAACGAGGTAATGGTTGTTCATTTCAGCGTCATTCATTTCATATCCTATGAGAATATTCAGTTTCGATTGCAAAATGGCTGAAATGTCATTCTTAACTTCCAGAGAACGATGATCGGTTATACAGATAAAATCAACATTATGATCCTCTGCCGTATGCACTATATCAGCAAGACTTCTATGTCCGTCAAAGGAGTGTTCAGTATGAACATGAATGACTCCGGAATATTCGTATATTTCTTTACCAAATACTGATTTTTTTATCATATTAAATTCCTGAATGTAATTCCAATGAGCAATTCTAATTGTCAACAATTTTGTAATGGATTTGGCATACCCCCAAAATTTTTCATATTCATAACACTTTAAGGAAAACTTATTGAATATCATCCGTATAAATAGTAAAAGAAAGAAATAACCATAATAGTTAAAAGCACTGTCACACTGAGGTTCTCGAAGTGCGAAGTGGGACAGACCCTTCTCCGCCAGCTGGCGGATCAGGGTGACAACAGCAAGGATAGATACAAATTAACAGTTTTTCTAAAAGTAATTTTCCGCGAAGAATTCTCCAAAAATACTTTATTCATGCACTATCCAGAGAATCTTCATCAAATTTTTGGGGGTATCCCTGTTTTGTAATGGATATTTGTAACAGGAACGATTTAGTCTTAAAAGATTCTTTAAAAAAACAAGATTGAGATTTAAATGGGAATACCGCCGAAATTATAATGATGATTTTCTATAAAGCCCACGAATAAAGGTATAGCTGAATATTTAATATGGAAAATTCAATAAACAAAAAAAATGTAATTCCCGTGAAAGCTTGCCTCCGTCTGCTGACGGATTGGGGACGGGAATCCAGTATTTGTTTTTTAGTAAGATTCATGTTTCCCAATCAAGCAATAGAAATAGTACGCGATATTAATGATTGGCGGGAAAGGGATTTCATACAAGAAGATAGTGCTTTTAAATAATTTTTAGTCGGTTGGACTGGACTTCATCCGCCAGCTGGCGGAGAGTTCAGAACAAAGGAGAAGTTCAAGTTGAGAACAACATTAGATTCGGGTTGTGTAGTTGTGCATTCTGAACTCCATCTGCTTCGCGATGAAGTCCAGTCTGCAAAAAAATATTAGGGCAGGTCGATCTTCTCTTTTCTTTCTTCTCTCTTCCATCCTCCATCTTCCTTTCCCCGTATTCCACTATCTGGAGTTGCCATGTCTATGAAATTTTTGGGGGTATGCATGATTTATTATGAAATAAGATTGACATTTTTTTTCCAATAGCTTTCAAGTAATTATGGTAGAGAAGAAGAAATTATTACAGAAAAAACTAAATCTTCTTGATGTTTTCAGTATTGCAACAGGTGCGATGATCAGCTCCGGGCTGTTCATACTGCCAGGACTCGCTTTTGCAAAAGCCGGTCCGGCAGTGATTGTTGCTTATATTCTGGCCGGGATCATCGTGATCCCAAGTATGCTTGCACAGATAGAGCTCGGAACAGCAATGCCCAAAGCAGGTGGGAGTTACTTTTATATTGAGAGAAGTATGGGACCTGCTGCCGGCACGTTAGGTGGTTTTGCAAGCTGGTTCAGTCTCGCACTTAAAAGCGCATTTGCCCTTATTGGTGTCGGGGCATTTGCAAATTTGCTGTTCCCGGTGCTTTCGGAAACTCATATAAAAATAATCGCGATTGGCTTCTGTATTTTATTTGCCCTTCTGAATATAAAAAGTGTAAAGCACACGAGCAGATTCCAAGTTTTCCTTGTATTGTCATTGCTTGCTATATTGTTGCTTTATTGCACTGTTGGTATTACAAAAGTCAATCTACATAATTTCATGCCTTTTTCTCCCAAAGGATTTGGTTCAGTGATCCCGGTCGTGGGTCTTGTTTTCGTGTCCTTCGGAGGTTTAACCAAAGTAGCAAGCATTGCAGAAGAGATCAAAAAACCAAAAAAGAATCTGAAAATGGGTATGTTGATCGCATTTATTGTAGTGATGTTTTTTTATGTTGCAACTATATTTGTTACAGTAGGAGTGGTCGATGCAGGCAAACTGGCAAATTCTCTTACACCAATTTCCCAGGGAGGTGAGATCGTACTCGGACGAGTTGGCATGATCGTCCTATCCATCGCAGCACTGTTTGCGTTTTTTTCAACCGCAAATGCGGGCATCCTTTCTGCTTCGAGATTTCCTCTTGCAATGAGCAGAGATAGATTGGTTCCTGGAATTTTCGGGAAAATGGGCAAAAAAAGTCAAACGCCCTTTATCTCAATTATACTTACTGCGGCATTTATGATCGTAATGATCGCCTTCCTGAATTTCGAGAATCTAGTAAAAGCTGCATCAACTATGATGCTCATTCTTTTCCTGTATACAAATGTGGCGCTGATCGTGATGAGGGAAAGCAGAATTGATACCTATCAACCGTCTTTCAGAGTCCCACTCTATCCATGGCTGCAAATAATTGCTATAATTATTTATGCTTTCTTGATTTTTGAAATGGGTACTTTACCCCTTATTATCACCGGCTTTTTCATCATACTATGTCTTGCCTGGTATCTCTTTTATGTGCGCATGAGAGTACAAAGAAAGTCTGCGCTGGTGCATATTGTTGAGCGAATTACTAATAAAAAGATCTCCAGCAGTACACTTGCTGATGAACTCAAAGAGATCCTTATCCGGCGTGATAACATTATTGAGGACAGGTTTGATAAAATAGCGAAATCTGCAATTATTCTTGATCTTGAGCACTCATTGGAAGCAGAGGAGTTTTTCAATATTGTTTCCGAGCAACTCTCCTCGCGTTTGAATATTCCATCTCAGGAACTTCATGATCTCTTTATTGAAAGGGAGAAACAGTCATCGACAATTCTTGAACCCGGACTTGCGATTCCTCATATTATCGTAAAGGGAGAGAAAAAATTTGATATACTTATTGTGCGCTGCAAGGATGGTATTAATTTTGAAAAGGGTGAACCACCTGTTCATACAGTATTTGTTCTGATCGGTTCGATGGATGAACGCAATTTCCATTTACGTGCGCTTATGTCCATAGCTCAGATCGTGAAAGAGCATAATTTTGATAAGCGGTGGTTCAATGCAAAAAATAGTGAAGAATTAAGAAATGTAATTTATCTTTCGACAAGAAAGCGAGAGACTCATGAAGGCAAATAAGGTGTTATATCGTGACACCAGGAACGCAAAAATCGCGGGTGTGTGCATTGGATTTTCCGAATATTTTAATGTAGATGTATCGTTGATCCGTTTGATATGGGTCATCTTCACCATTTTTGGTGGTGCAGGAATTTTTCTCTATATTATTGCCGCTTTGATCATACCCCGCAAATTTGAAAATGAGGTTGATATCCTCATTGATGAAGATGATAATCGTCTCGCTAAAAATATGGGTAATGCAGTGCTATCAGGTGTGTGTGCGGGTATTGCAAAACATTTTAATATGGATGTGAGCATTGTTCGAATTGTCTTTCTGCTACTGGGATTATACTTTGCTGCCGGAGTATTCCTCTATATAGTATTAGCACTCATTTTACCAAAGAATTAGAGGTAATGCACTTTATTCGACCAATCTTTTTTTTGCTGATAATTTTCTGCCTGTGCAACACGCTTCATGCAGAAGAATTCTCAATTCTGGATAAGATCGGTATCATCACAATTGAACTTGAAAAAATACAATATGAGCTTGGATATGATCATATCATAACTGACTCCGAAGAGGTGAGTTATCAAGATTCCATCCTTAGTAAAGGAAAAGATTATTCCATTGATTATGTGCTGGGTGTTGTTTCATTCTTAAAAGAGCTCAAGTCCGGAGCAAAAGTTAAGATCACCTTCAAGGTTTTTCCCAAAAGTCTGCTCTACTCCTTTCAACAATATACGCCACAGGAAAATGTATTACTACCGAGATCAAAGGAAAAGCAATCCTCAACCCAAAAACAAAAATATGATACCTCCACAAACCTGAACATCTCTGGAAGTAAGAGTTTTTCACTTTCATTGGGCAATAAGCAGGATATGGATCTCGATCAATCCTTGTATTTGCAGGTGGATGGAGAGCTTTCTAAAAATGTTTTCATCAAAGCACAACTATCAGATAATACCACTCCAATTTCCACAGAAGGTACGACGAAAAAGCTCAGTGAGTTTGATAAGATGTTCATAAAGGTATATTCCAGGAATTACAGCTTGCAGTTCGGCGATTTTTTTGCTCGTTTCGACGATACCTATTATGCAAATTATGATTACAAATTGGAAGGTGTGACCTTTCAATGGAATGGACCTCAAAGGGTAAATGGTTCCGCAGCAGTTTCGAACGGGGACTTCAAAAGCTATTCTTTTTACGGAACGGAAGGCATTCAGGGTCCCTATTATTTGCCCGGCAAGAACAGCTCAAATGTGCGTGTGCTTTCCGGAACAGAGAAAATATATCTAAACGGAACATTGCTTAATCGCGGTGAGGATTATTTTATTGATTATAATGAGGGTTCGATCACTTTTCAGAATAACAATATCATTACTGAGGAATCCTACATCATTGCTGATTATGAGTACACTGCGGAAGAGTATCGAGGTAATTTTTATCTCGGATCAGGCAATATTGCGTTATTAGATGAGGCAGTAAATATCTCTTTAAAAATTCTGAGTAATAATGATGATAAAGAAAATCCCTTGAATTTCAGTCTTACAGAGGAAGAGAAAGATATACTGAAAAATGCAGGAAACGATCCTGATAAAGCGCACATCAGCGGTGTGGATTCTGTTGCGGTTGGGCAGGGGAACTACATTCTGGCAGATTCACATTATGTGTATGTGGGTTTTGATTCAACAGGAAATTATCTCGTGAGTTTTTCTTATGTGGGAGCTGGAAATGGTTCGTATAATAAATCAGGATATATTCAATACCAGTATATTGGAGAGGGAGAAGGTGAGTACATTCCTGAGATACAGCTTCCCTTTCCAGAGAAGCGCACCAATGTTGATCTGAAAGCAAAAGTTGCTTTTGGCAAGTTTGAACTCATTTCTGAAGGGATGTTCACTGATTTTGATCAGAATAGTTTTTCTGCAATTGATGATGAATATAATAACGGCTTTGCTCATTACCATTCTTTAAATCTAAACGTGCCGATCTTCTACAATGGTAAGGTGAAGACATCAGCGTATTATCGAGCGCATGACAAATATTTCCATTCTCTGGCAAGAGTAGAATCTGCAAAGACACAGTATCAAGCATCTGATTTTACAGAAACAGATACAGTTGCAGTATCCGAATACGGTGGTTCTATTGAGTTCTCTCTTCCGAAATGGGTAACAAACAAAGTGCAGCTTTACAATAAAAAAATGCAGGATATCGTCCTACAGCAGACTTTTTCAAATACCTTTTCCTATTTGCAGAATTCCGCTCTCTTTTTCCTGCCTTCGATCAATTACACATTTTCAAATATTCATGAAGAAAACGAATCTACTTCGGGTACTGCTGAAGAAGAACTCCTTCAAAGAATACATTCCTTGGATGGGAATTATAAGATCGGTTTCATGAAGATGAATGCCGGATTTTCAGATAGGAAATTCACTAATGAAGGAGTGCTGGATTTCGGTTTCAGCAATGTAAAATATTTTTACGGACTCTCTGCCGCCATCTGGAATACAGACATAAATCTTGATTATGAACAGGAGTTTGTTGACAGTCTGAAGATCGACTGGTTTGATTATAAAAAAGCACAACTCTACAAAGCCGGATTTTCTTATCAAAATGGAACGACAAATTTCAAGGCGGATTATTCTCATAGAACAAATCAATATTGTACAGGAGAGAGCAACAGCAATTTTGACCTTCTGAATTCGCAGCTTTCCTGTAATCTTATTAACAACAGTATTTCTAATCGTGTAAATTACAAGATCGGGAATATCGAGCTTTATCCAAAAGTGAAGGAACTCATCTATGTGGGGGATGGAAACGGTCTGTATGACAGTCTCGGTTTTTATCAGGAGGATGGTGACTATGACTATGAGATCACCATAGTTGGAAAACCGCAGGCGATCACAGAGCTTCAAATGAACTGGAATGTGCAGGTTAATCCATCGAGAGGGATTACCCTGAAAGACAAAGGTATTAATGAGCTTTTAGATAAGCTTGTATTCAGCTCAGATATTGCGATTCAGGAAAAATCCACAACTCCGCATAAGCTGGATCTCTATTTTCTCAAACCAAGCGCTCTGATGAATAAACAATATACGGATTATGGTTATCAGCGGTATAAGGAGCAGCTTTGGTACAATATCGTGAAGAACAGGATCGTGATGCGTGTACTGTATGAGAAAGTAAAAAAGATCGATAATCAATATGAAAATGAATTCGATGAATTGGATCAAGACACTTACAATGCTGCGCTGAATTTTTATAATGTGAAGCAATGGAATTTTGAGAATGAAATTTCCTATGTTGATATTATTTCAAATTATCAGACCAAAGATTTTCTGCATTCTAAAGTGTGGAGAATTTCTACAGATATCGCATATAAATTCAGCTATAATATGATCGTTTCTTCAGAACTTTCCTTGGATATTGAAAATGGTGCAAAGCTCGGTGGTACGGACGATTATAAGATAACTTCATATACGATTGAGCCGGAATTTGTCTATAATGCAGGTTCGAAATATCACCTGTCGGCTCAGCTTCATTTGCAGCAGAATGAGCGGGAAGGATCCGATTATTTTGCGAATATTCTATACAGCAAACGGGCCGGCTTGAACGCAAGAGTAACGCTGCAGTTTGATTATAAACTCAGTAAGTATGTGACTGGATTTCTAAAGTATTATTTAGAAAAATATCCTCAGTCTGATCCGCGATATCAGCTAAAGATGGAAGTGAGGGCGGATTTTTAAAATATATAAGGGATACCCCAAAAAATTTGGTGAATATTTTCAGGGAAGCCTATAAAAAAAGGGATTATCAGTTATTTTAAACAGAAAATATCTTTATACAATTCTTGCATAGTTCTCGTTCACTCAACTATTCCCCAGGTATTTAATTCACTGTCACACTGAGGTTCTCGAAGTGGGACAGACCCTTCGACTGGTCTTCATTTCATTACGCCCAAGCATGCAGGCTCAGGGTGAAAACAGCAAGGATAGATACAAATTAACAGTTTTTCTAAAAGTAATTTTCCGCGAAGAATTCTCCGAAAACACTTTATTCATGCATTATCCAGAGAATCTTCATCGAATTTTTGGGGGTATCCCTGTAATTTTTGTATAATTTTTATTCTTTTCAAATGAGTTCAGTCCTTATTCAAATCATGAATGGGGACATAAAATTTATTATATCGATTTATGCGAGAATCTTGGAATGCTCCTTTTGAATTCCTTACAAAAACTATAGCACGTTTGTTTATTCGGTTAATGAATCCATGATGTGTTTTTCCTTTAAATTCAAAATTCACAAGATCACCTATATGAATATCATACTTTTTCATGGCTCTTTCCTGATGGGTTACCAATGAATGTGTTACTCCTGTATGTCCAAAGATATTATTGCTTAATTGTCTAAACCTAGGTTTTGCACAATTGGATTTTTTGAACAAAATATATTCGATAACATGAATAATTTCATGTTCAAAGATACGCATTGAAGCTTCGAGCCGATCATTGCATTTCAAACCATTTATGATAATATCACGATCGGAATCTTCAAATGTTTGGAAGATCAGCGTAGTGGATAGAGTTATTCGAAATTTGTTCTCTCTTAAAAAATATGTCGTTTTGCCACCTGATTTTGTCATTCTGCTTGATAGGTGGAAAGTATTTTTATCACGCCAATTTTTTTTGAAGTAATGTTGAAAAAATATCTCATCATATAAATCGAAAAGATACTTCAAATCTTTTGTGCTAATTCTATGATAATTACCTGTAGTGATATTCTCCGACGCAGACAAGACCCTGTCATAAATAGCTTTACTCATGGAGGTTATTTCACTTTGAGTAAGGTGAATGGTTTGTAAATCTTCCGTTAACATAAAATTTTCAATTCTTATGTGCTTACATTTAATATTAATCTTTTTTTCATTGAGATTATTCGTTTAAATATATGTCGAACATTATTCAGCAGCAACTACTTCGATGTATCTGGCTTTGTAGATGCTGGTAATAAATAAAAATGGGGTGGATGATGGGACTCGAACCCACAACAACCGGAACCACAATCCGGTGCTCTGCCATTGAACTACATCCACCACAAAAAAACTGGTCGGGGTGCCGAGATTCGAACTCGGGACCTCTTGAACCCCATTCAAGCGCGCTAGCCTGGCTGCGCTACACCCCGAAAGGAATGCTCTGTAAAAATCTTCATTTTTTTCAGTCAAGTTTTACTCAACATTAAGAATCTTACTCCACATAACAAATAAACCCAATACCATTTACCCTTCTCAATCCATACTTTTCTCTGTTACTGTTTAATATAATTACTTATACTTAACTTGACCCACTTATCTGCGAAATATCCGTAATGGCTCTCGATAATTTTATCTGTCAGATTACATACAGATGTTGCTCCGAATATCTGCAATGTCTTGCTGTCAGAGCTTGACGGGATCTGATAGAAATAATCGCTACCATTCACCCTTTCATAAAAATCAGTATAATATTTCCCATTGGGTGACAGGAAATCAATGATCTCTTTTGCTTTATTAAAATCAATCTTTCCATATTCGGTGAGCAGTATTTTATTTAAGGCATCGTAACGCCATTGGACATCATCCATATGTTCAGCAGACATCATGATCGTCCACGGCGCCATTGAGCAAAGACGCATCGATGGATTGATGTACATATTTGAAGCGAGGACAATATCTGGCTTTTGTTCTCTTTGGGGAGCGAAATAATATCCTTTAGGCACCCCAGCTTCCTTGAAAGTCGAATCTATAAAACCAGTCCTGTCCAAGATATCTTCAAGGTGGTATGGTTTCTGATATTTAATAAAAAGTCCGGTATTGAAATAGAAAAAAGTGTCGGGATATTCATAATTATCCCATCTGATCTTAAGTCCTAATTCCAATGTAAGTGTGTCATATTTCGTTAGAAATTCCTGAGTTGGAAGTAGTCTTTGATCTTTAAATTCCTTAGATGGAAAATCGAGGAAATTTATGCTGTCCGCAGCAACTCCGGCTTCAACGATCGCTCCTCTTCCTGACTACGCGTCTGCAATAGGATACAGCCATGGCACACCACGAGGGGAATGAATAAGTACTCTCAATGCTTTATCAAGATTTGATCCATAATGTGTTGTATGACGCACAAGAAGAAGTGAATTCAAGCCCGGCTGCTTTGAATTGAGATTTCCTGCGGGTACCATGTCAACTCCCATTGCGAAACCGTAAGCATTCATTGCTGTGATCGAACCAACAAAGCCCGGTGCAGTTGTGGAAATCAGAGGAACTCTTGTCGGAAGGTCGGGTAATGGGTCCGGAACATATATGATCATGCAGGCAATATTTTGGAATACATCTGCTGTCGGAAACATGAAATCTCTTCCAAAATAATGTTTCCCATCGATAGTTGCTTTTTTGCATACAGAAAAGGCGTTGCAGAAAATCGGTGCTCTAAGATTTACCCCCTTGATACCGGGTATATCTCTCCAAATTCCATCTATATTATATACTTGAGCTAGAAGAAAATCAATTCCCACGTTCAGCGTGAATATTTTTTCAAATGTTACATTTGTGTCTGGATTGACATGCTGACAACCTGCAACGATACCCACCATCTCATTCATAAGCTCCTGTGGGATGCATCGACTGATGATCTTATCATTTTGCTGTAGGAAGTCCGCCATTAATTTTCCAAGGAGATTTTTATAAGGTTTCACAAATCCAGGACGCAGAAACGCTTCGATAATGCCATCGAGAAATTTCGTGCACATCAACTCTATTTCTTCATGTGCAAGCTGCCCGAACATATATCCCATCTGGTATCCGGTGCCCTCGAGATAGTACACATACTTCTGCTCTTTTGTTTCATAATTTATTACAGTGGTATTTTTTGCTCTTATTCCTCTTTTTCCTTGATATGTGATGACGCTATCAATAACATAACCATCCTGCTCAAAGGCAGTTGTAAGTTCAAAAGTGGATAGTTTTGGAAGCGAGATGCTCACCTTTGATTCTTCAGCAAGGATCGAAGCTTTCTTAACTCTGGAAAATTGTGTACAAGCAGCAAGTAATAAAATAATCAAGACTATAAATAATAGGTTTTTTTTTATTTGTTTTCTCCTTATTTTATAATAAAATATGCAATTCCTGAAACGAGAATTTGTATAGTAAGGTTATCAAACCCGTGTGTGCTTACTGCTTCGATCAAAGCACCTCCCAATCCGCAGGCAAATCCGACAGAGAGAGATGTCCAAAAGCTATAAGAACTCAATAATAGAGCAAAAAAAGCAGCAATAAAACCAACGATCAATACTCCAAGTGAGCCCTCAATACTACGTGTAACTTTCACTCCAAAAACTGATGGAACTTTGTATTCATGCCTTCCCCATTTAGCGCCGATTGGCTCCCCCACTGCATCTCCACATCCGCACACAAAATATCCAATGAATGCAAAGGGATAGAACAGCACATTCGCCAGCACTCCGCCCAAAGCAGTCGTAGCAAGTGGAAGTACAATGAAAGCACTTCTTTTTGGAGCATCTTTAGGACGAGCAAGTGCTTCATAAAAATGAAAATTATCTCCTTTTAAAACTGTATAGAGCACAAATAAAACTACAATTATCCCAAAGAGTATAACACCTGACAGCCCGACACTTATCTGAAGAATTCCAGCCATAGTAAATATCAAAAAATGAAAAACTTTTCTTGTGTAAGCTGTTCTGAGATTCTTCTTAACTTTCAAGTAGCTTGCGATCAAAGAACATAACCAAGTGTATATTATCAAAATTGGAGTGCCCAGCAACAAAGTTTTTAAAGTCGGGATAGCTCGAGAAATAAAATCGCCGATATTCTCTACAATTCCAGATAAAAACGAGTGTTCCTGATACGGAATATCAGCATAAGAAACCTGTGAATATCCGGAATCAGCATGAATGATCGTTGGAATCATAATCAAAAGGATTGACAACGCAAGAGCAGATCGCAATTTATATACGCTTTGTTGAAATTTCATATGGGTTATTGATAACATTGAATCCTTGAGATTATTGCTTTTGTATAAGATACAGATAATTGTCCTTTGCTCTGTCAACATTAATGAAATTTTTTATACCCAAAATAGTTGACATTGCGTTTGAAATTACAACACAAAATGTCTTCGGAGAACAAATGAAAAAGTATGTTTTACTTATATTTCTTGTGATCTGTATGGTTTCATGCAGTAGTTATTATGTGACTCGAAAACCTCAAACGCTCATGGGTTCGTGGCAAAGATCTATTAAGAATAATAAAACTGAATTCACTGCATGCCTTACTTTCAATGAAGATCTGACCTTTTCCTTTGTAGCTAAAGACCCAACTGTGGGTCATGTGAATACCTATGGCGACGTGAGCATCATGTCTAAAAAAATGGCATTCTTGAGTGATATCCAATGCAAGAGTGCCGGCATTTATAAGTATTACATTAAAGATAACAAAACACTGATTTTCAAGCTGGAAAATGATATGTGTAAGGTCAGAAAAAGCGTCATTGAGGGCGCATGGACAAGGGTGAAATAAAAATGAAGATCGCTTTTAGTAGAAAATGCCCCTGCTGTGGAAATGGAAATCGGCATCGCGAACACAGGACTTGGTTCATGAGAATTATTGGCATAAAAAAATTATACGTATGCACAAAGTGCCGAATGCATTATGTCATTCTCTTTGGGAGTTTGGGAATCGGATTGAGCAGGTGTCCAAGGGGAGCAAAATATTGGAAGTCAAATAGTTAAGGAGTTATCGTGGCTATATTATTTAAAACATCTAAGATGATCGAGATGCAGATTGATGACTTTTTGAACATCATCAGTGAAGCAGGCATTCTTTTCAAGAAAGGATTGGAAAATTATCTCAAGGATAATACCATTGAATTTGAAAAGCGACTGAACGCTGTTTCCGAGCATGAACGGAAAGCTGACGAACTGCGCCTGAATATCGAGAAACAATTATACATGCATACGCTCATACCGGAAAGCAGAGGCGATGTTCTTGCCATACTTGAGAATACAGATCGTGTTATTGATGACATTAAAGAAGCGTTACAGGTTTTTGCAATAGAGCACCCGGAGATTCCCGAAAAATTCGATGAACGTTTCCTTGAGCTTGCAGATTCATCTATTGAATCAGTAGAAAGTCTTATTCGCAGTGTTCGTGCTTTTTTTAAAGATATTTCGTCTGTAAGTGACCATATTTATAAAGTGAAATTCTATGAGAGAGAAGCCGATAAAATTGCCATGTCCCTCAAAAATGAGATCTTTCAAGCAGATATTCATCTCAGCCAAAAGATGCATTTAAGATTTTGTACTCAGCAGATAGAAAGAATATCGGATTCTGCTGAGGATATGAGTGAGCGATTGGCTATCTATACTATTAAAAGACAAATCTAACATATGACCTACATCCTTCTTTCAAGCGGATTGTTTTTGGGCTGGTCACTCGGTTCAAATGATGCAGCTAATGTATTCGGGACTGCAGTAGGAACAAAGATGATCAAGTTCCGAACAGCAGCATGGATCGCAGCCATTTTTGTCATTCTCGGTGCGGTCATCGAGGGATCAGGCGCAAGCGGCACCCTTGGAAAACTCGGCTCCATCAACACAATGCCCGGTGCTTTCACCGTCGCACTTGCCGCTGCAATCACTGTCGCTTTTATGACAAAGCTCAAACTTCCTGTTTCTACTTCTCAAGCAATAGTTGGTGCAATTATCGGTTGGAATATGTTCAGCGGCTCACTTACCGACATGACCTCTCTGACAAAGATTGTTGTAACCTGGATATTGTGCCCTTTCCTCTCAGCACTTATAGCGATTGTATTGTATAGATTCTTCAAATTTTTTCTTGCGAAAGCAAAAATTCACCTTCTTGATCTTGACGCCTACACGCGAATTGGACTTATCATTGCCTGTGCCTTTGGTTCATACAGTCTCGGAGCAAACAATATCGGAAACGTGATGGGAGTATTCACTTTTTCTTCGCCTTTTCATGACATAAATGTATATAATTTATTCACAATTTCGGGTAATCAAATACTTTTTCTCTTTGGTGGAGTTGCTATCGCAATTGGTATTTTTACTTATTCCCAGAAAGTCATCAAAACAGTTGGCAAATCACTCTTCCAATTGTCGCCTGTCACAGCATTCATAGTTGTGCTTTCCCAGTCGATCGTGCTGTATCTTTTTGCATCAACTGAAATTCGCAATGCATTTATATCACTTGGCTTACCAAAGTATCCTCTTGTACCTGTTTCAAGCTCTCAAGCGGTGATTGGAGCCATTATAGGTATCGCCATTGCAAAGGGTGGTCGAAATATTCAGTTTAAGGTTTTGGGTCGAATATCTTCTGGATGGATCACAACTCCTATTATTGCAGGCATAATATCATTCGTCGCCCTATTCTTTGTGCAAAACGTCTTCGACCAGCAGGTCTATTATAAGAAACCTTATTCGCTCTCATCAGAAGTCATGGTACAATTGGATAAAAAAGGATTTCCAATCGACAAGATTAAGAGTTTTGAGGGCACGCGATTTTCAACAGGACTACGGTTGCAGCAAAATTTGAAAAAGATCAAGGATCTCACGAAAAATGACAAATCTATGATCTATTCTATCGCAGCAGTTGATAGTTTTTATATAGATCCTGTATACTTCAAGGAAATAGAATCGGAAAAAATACTTACCTATGAACAACTAAAATCTCTTGAAACTCTTTCTAAACAGTCATTTTCTCATGAGTGGGAATTCCGGGATGAGTTCATCTCCATCTCCACAGATTGGAAGTATCGAACTGAAAAGCAAATGAACTACCTCTCATACAATAAACATCTTAAAAAGCAATATAATTTTATATTTCATTTTTTTAGAATATACTAGCCCCATACATGAGGAGGAATATGCATAAAAAAACAGTTTCTGACATTGATGTAAGCGGAAAGAAAGTCCTTGTCAGAGTGGATTTTAATGTTCCGCTTGACGAACATCAAAATATTACTGATGATACAAGAATAGAAGCTGCATTACCTACTATCAATTATCTTTTGGAAAATAATGCGGCTATTATTTTGATGTCTCATTTAGGTCGTCCAAAGGGTGAGCTAAAATCCACACTCAGTCTTGAACCTGTCGCCAAACGCTTGGGTGAAATCATTAACAGAAAAGTACATTTTGTTCCCGATTGTATTGGCGACGCGGTAAAGCAAGCTGCGAAAAACTTGAAACCTGGTGAAATTCTTCTCCTTGAGAATACACGTTTTCATCCTGAAGAGAAGAAAAATGATCCGGAATTCGCAAAGGAACTTGCTTCTCTTGCAGATGTTTTTGTCAATGATGCTTTCGGTACAGCGCATCGGATACATGCATCCAATGTAGGCGTGGCAGGATATCTTCCCTCTGTTGCAGGATTTCTAATTGAAAAGGAAATCGAGTATCTTAATAAAGCTCTCCTTAATCCGGAGAAGCCCTACACTGCAATACTCGGCGGTGTAAAGGTATCAGATAAAATTGATCTGATCGAACAACTTCTGGAGAAAGCAGACTCTATTCTTATTGGTGGTGCTATGATGTTCACTTTTCTGAAAGCGCAGGGATATTCTATTGGAAATTCCTTGGTTGAAGATGATAAAATTCCTGCAGCCCTGGAAATTATGCGGGAAGCAAAAGTTAAGGGCGTGAACTTATTTCTGCCTGAAGATACAGTTGTCGCCAAAGAGATCAGGAAAGGCACCGAATTCTATACTGTGCTGATCAATGCAATTCCAGACGATATGATCGGACTTGATATTGGAATACTGACTGTGAGAAAATATGCTGAGATCATTAAACCATCAAAAACAGTAATTTGGAACGGTCCAATGGGTATGTTTGAAATAAGCAGCTTTTCTCATGGCACAAAAGGTATTGCAAGGGCAGTTGCGGCATGTTCAGGAATTACTATCATTGGTGGCGGTGATTCAGCAGCAGCAATAGAAAAATTTGGATTTGCTGATAAGTTTTCACACATTTCTACTGGTGGAGGAGCTTCGCTGGAATATCTTTCAGGTAAAGAATTACCGGGTATCGCAGTTATTCCAGATAAATAAAAAAAGGACACTTTTCAGTGTCCTTTAAATTTGGTAATTCCTCTTGATCGTTACTATTCGCCATCCGGCTGACAGAGACGAATAATCAGTATTTTATCTTTCTGACATTTTTTTTATCATTATCATCAAGACAAATCCTCCAATCGAGCCGATAAGATAATAGGGAAAATCACTCCATGTAAATGAATTGCCTATTACTGTTCTTAGAAGAAAGTTCTCTCTCAATATTTCAAGAAATTCTGGTTTCCAAAGCTGAGTAAATTCCAATGCACAGGTTATAAGAAAAACTACTGTTGCTATTAATACTGGTTTAAATTTCTTAGGTTCAAGTTTTTATTGCAACAAACTTACAAAAAAGGATAAGTTTGTTGCAATAATGAAGAAGTATAAGAGATTAAAGAATGAAGATCGAGAGAAAATAAGTCAGTTATTATCACAAGGTA